>Ga0078972_1000748_pt1 | contig 133395 bp, 119 predicted proteins | sample YelNatPaOPGAMG01_FD_67568 | JGI IMG/M metagenome (GOLD analysis project Ga0078972, IMG submission 67568) | Hot spring thermophilic microbial communities from Obsidian Pool, Yellowstone National Park, USA - OP-RAMG-01 (SPADES assembly) (version 2) | ecosystem: Environmental > Aquatic > Thermal...
CCTCAACTTGGGCAAAGTGCTCGATCAACGGAGCAGCGAGGCAATCCGCCATGGGCCATCCTCCTTTCGTGCTTGGCTAGATAACCCATTTTACCTCAAAACCGAGTTTGCGGTTGCCCTACCCCAGGCCCCGCCGCTTTGACAGCTCCGCCTTCCTTCGCGTATAATCGCACTGCCTGGGACTGGAGAGAACGCCCGGAAGGAGGCGTCCGGTGAACCCAGAGTACCAGGGAAGCGTTTCCGAAGCAGTGGCCGGCATTTTGCTTCGGGTCGGTGCGGTCGCGCTGCGCCCCAGTGCCCCGTTCCGCTTTGCTTCCGGCCTGCTTTCGCCGATCTACTGCGACAACCGCCTCCTGATCTCCTACCCCTTGGAGCGGCTTCAGGTTGCGCGATGGTTCGCGAGCACGGTCCGGGAGTCGCAACTGGCCCTGGATGTGATCGCCGGGACAGCCACAGCAGGCATCCCCCACGCCGCCTGGTTGGCCTCTGAGCTCGGTCTCCCTATGGTATATGTCCGAAGCCAGGCGAAAGGACATGGGCAGGAACGACGGGTGGAGGGCGTGCTCTTGCCCCGCCAGCGCGTTGCCGTGGTCGAGGACCTGGTCACAACCGGAGGCTCTTCCCTGCAGACGGTCTCCGTGCTGCGCGAGGCCGGCGCGGTCGTGGAGCACGTGCTGGCCATCTTTACCTACGGATTCCCCGAGACAGCAGAGGCATTCGCACGTGCCGGTGTCACGTTACACCCGCTGACCACGCTCCCGGTGCTGCTCGACGTGGCTGTGACTGGCGGATACCTCTCGCCGACCGAGCGTGGGCTGGTCGAGGAGTGGGCCCGCGACCCGGCGGCCTGGAGTCGGGCGCGGGAAGGTCCTGCTTCCGCCTCCGGTTAAGCCCTTCAGGGAAGACGATGGGCACCCGGGTACTCATCGACGGAACCGAGTTCGAGCTCCCGTTCGATGTGCCTCCGGGAGCCCCACTGCCGCCGGGCGTCGAGCGGCTGGAGGAGGAAGTGGAGGAAGAGCCCTGGTCGGACGATATCCCGCGCGAACTGGTCGCGTATGCCCGGGAACTCGCGCTTTCTCCCGATCAGGTTGCCCACTGGGTAACCTTCCTCACGGCACACCCACAAGGACAGAAAATTTGGGAGGAAGCGCGGGCCCTCTGGAAACCGCCCCGGCCCCGCAAGAAGCATGCAGAAGGACGGGCGCGCACCTAGGGTCGGACGCCGTACTGCTCCATGAGCCGTAGCATCTCCGGGTCGTCCGCGTAGGAAGGGGTCAGCAGCCAAATGCTTCCGGTGTAGGAAACCACACGGCCCTGGGCATCCAGCCCAAGCGTCAGCACGCCCACGCCTTGGCCCTCCGGGCCGGCAGCCTGGAGCACCACCGTACCCTCAGGCCCGGGGACGCCGTAGGCCTGGATGGTTGCTCCCCCCGCTGCCCCCAGGATGGCGTCGATCGCTGGCACTTCGCTCACCAGGCGCTTGTTCATCTCCGCACTCAGGTTCGAGAGCACCACGATCACATCGGCCCGATTGCGCACTTCCTCCACCGTGCGCCGCACCGCCTGGAGGGGGTCCTCCACGGTGAGCGCTACCCCCAGCGTGCTGGCGCGCGCCTGGGCATTCGGTGAAGTGACGCCGATCAAGGCCACAGTGTGGCCGTCGAAGGAACGCAAAAGGTACGGTGCCACTCCCAACGTCTGCGCCGGCCCGATATTGGCCGAAAGGAGAGAAAAGCCCGCTTCTTCGAAACACGCGCGTACCTCGGAGAGCCCCGCCATCAGGTCGTACTCCCCCACAGCCATCGCATCGTATCCCATGGCGTTCATCGCGGCGATCAAAAGCGGAGCGCGATCCAAGTCCTTGGGAGTTTTCCCGTAAAGCGTATCGCCTGTATCCACCACCAACACCGGGCCTGAGGCCTTGGCCCGCACCTGCGCGATCGCGCTGGCTCGCCGAGCCAGTCCGCCCTTGGGGGTCCCTCAGCCGCAAGGCAGGACCTTTCCCACCACCTCTCCGCTGTGCACCAAGGTCAGGGTAAAGGCAGCCTCCCGTGCGGTCGGGGAAGGGGCAACGCGCGGCGTGGTCGGGGAAGCAGGCCGCAAGGTCGCCGGGATATTTCCTGCGCCCGGGGTGCGGCCCGGGTACACCGTTGGAGCGTTCTCCTCGACGCGACAGCCGGCCATCAGGAGCCCGAAGAGAAGTAGGAACCCCAGGATCCGACGCACCATAGCTGCGCACCTCCTCTTACGCGACGCTCCAGCCCTTTTCCTGAAACAGCCGCTCAAGTGCTTCCAGGGTCGCCCTCAGGCCGCGCACGAGCAACCGCAGCTTCGCCGGAGCCTGCCCATCGGCAGCCGCCCACCGTTCCACGTCGCCCTCGTAGAAGCAGCGGGAGATCCGGCCCACCTCATCCAGCATCTCATCGAGGGAGTGGATTCGGCGCAGCCGCGCCCGATCGGCCGCTTCCTCCGCCTCCGGCACCCCTTCGACCTCTTCCTCCTCCCACACGCGCTCCTCAGGCTCTTCGAGCGGGATCCGGACCAGCCGCTCGGGCTTGCCCTCCACCGGCTGGGGTGTTTCGCGGCGAGGCCGCGCACCCGATTCCAGCGCCTGGAGGGCGGTTTCCAGGGTCAGGTTCGGGTTGGCGGCGAAAAAGGCCGCCAACTGAGCGATCTGGGCGGCCGAGAGGCCGGCCTCCGCCGCCTCCCGGGCCACTTCGTCGCGCGTCACCGGGTTCGGGATGCGCAAGAGGTGCTGGGCCTGGGTCACCGTCAGCTCCCCTTGGCGGATCAGTGCCTGCACCTGCGGAGAAAGCTCCAAGAGCGAGAGGTATCGGCGAACGGTGCGTCCAGAAAGCCCCAGCTGGCGCCCCACGAGTTCGTCGAGTTCCCCGGCACCCAGGTGGGGCTGCTCCCTCTCGACCCGTTGGCGCAGACGGGCCATCGCCTCGGCCTGTTCCAGATCGTTCAGGTCGAGCCGTTGGAGGTTCTCCACCAGCTGCGCGACATACAGCTCGTCGGGGTCCGCTTCCAAGAGAAGGCAGGGGATCCGCTCCAGCCCCAGCCGTTTGGCCGCCTCCAGGCGACGATGCCCAAAGACGACCCGGTAGGTATCGCCCCACATGTGGACGACCCCGATCGGCTGCAGAAGCCCCTGGGCGGCGATGGAAGCCGCCAGAGCAGCCACATCCCCGGGGTCGTGGCGCACCGCTTTCGGATCCGGCTGCACCTGTTGCGGGTTCAGGTAGACCAAACGCGTTTCCATCCGAGTCCTCCTCAAGCACCCTCCTCGCCCCGGGCCCCCTGGGAACCCCTACTTTCCGACCTTGCCTTCGTCAGGCTGCTCGCCAGCCGCTGCTGCATTCGCTCCCAATGGCTTCCCTGCCAATAGATCCGGCGACAGGCGGGACAAACCCAGAACCGATCGTGGTGCTCCCGGACGTACGGAGGGACCAGATCCTGGACTGCCGATTTCGCCGTCTCTTCGAGGGCTACGTTGCACAGGAGGCACCGGGAACCGGGCCCCGGCGGGGGAAAGAGGCGCAAGACCTGCTGCAGCTGGCCGTCCAGGTCGTTCTCTTCGATCACGAGGCTACGGATGCCCCGCCGGTTCGCCAGGGTACGATCGCGCGTGAGCAGGATGCGGTCCTCGCGGCGGGCCCGTTCTGCGAGCAGCAGGTCATCGAAGGGGGGCTCGTAGACAGCATCGTGGCCGGCCGCGCGCAGCCAGCGCGCCAGCCGCCCCAACATCCCGTCGAGCAGGAAACGCTCGGGTTCGGGCATCTCAACGCTCCCGATCCATCTCGTCCCACAGCTGTTGGAGCCAGCGCGGAATCCGCACCGGGGAGGGCGCATCCCCGCGCGGAAGATGGGGCTTGATATCCAGCACAGGCGTTCCGTCCAGGGCATCCAGCCCACGCACCGTCAGCACCCTGCCCTGACGGCCCAACAGCTCCACCGTGGTCACCCCGATCGGCGTGGGCCGATGCGGCGAGCGGGTAGCCAAGACCCCAACGAGCGGAAGATCGGGCCGTTCCTCAGGATGCACCTGAAGCACAGGGGGGCGCTCGGGGCGATGGAAGTGAAAGAGGACCAGCAGATGGGAGAATTCCTCGATGCCCTCTAGGGCCGGTTCATAGGTCTCCGCCAGCTCGATGCGTGAGATGACCTCTTCCCAGCGCACGCCGGTCGCTTCGGTGATCCCGTTGCGCACCACGCCGATCGGACGAAAGACGATCTCCCCGACAGCGCTGTTCATGACCTGCCACCTCCGGCCCACCTGCGCCGCGCCCGCTCGAGCAAAGCCTCCTTTTCCTGCTGGCTCAGGAAGGCCGCCTGAAGACCATTCCACCGGATGCGGCGGATTTCCTCCCCGGAAAGGCCCATCTGCGAAAGCAGTCGGTACTCGTGGGCCAGGTCGATCCCCGAGATCGCCGGATCGTCCGTATTCAGCGTGACACAGATCCCTCGGCGCAAGAAAAGCGGCAGAGGATGTTCGGCCAAAGAGCGCACGGTCAGGGTCTGGAGGTTGCTCGTGAGACAACTCTCCACAGCGATGCCACGTTCGGACAGGAGATCCACAAGCGCTGGGTCCTCTGCGGCGCGGACGGCGTGCCCCAGGCGTTCGGCGCCCAGTTCCAGCACAGCCTGGCGAACGCTTTCTGCGCCGGCCGCCTCGCCGGCGTGGGCAATCGTGTGTAGGCCGGCCACCCGCGCCCGATGAAAATGCTCCACGAAAAGCCGCCCGGGATACCCCGCCTCGTCTCCCGCCAGATCCACCGCCACCACCCCGTGGCCGGCGCCCACGAGCGCAGCCTCCAGCTCCAGAAGGGCCCCCTCCGGCCCGAACTGACGCGACAGGATCACGATCAGGTTCGCCCGGATGGGAAGGTCCTCCGCCTCCAACACGGCCCGACAGGCAGCGCGCACGATCTCCCTCGGGTCCAAGCGGTGCACCGCGGCCATAAACAGCGGGCTGAAACGGAGTTCCACATAGTCCAACCCCTCCGCCACGGCGTCTTCCAGATTCTCCCGCGTTACCCGGTAAACGACGTCATAGTCGACAAAGGTCTGCTGGAAGAGGGCAAAGCGCTCGAAGAATCGGGGAAGGGAAGGAATGGGCTCCTGCACCTGGACATATGGCCGGAGCCCTTCCACCGTATCGGCGGGGAGCGCAAGGCCGTACCGGTGAGCGACTTCGAGGACCGTCTCCAAGCGGACATTGCCGTCCAGGTGCCGGTGCAGGTCCACAAGGGGAAGGTCATCGTGGGGAAGGGGTTCAGCCATAGGGACACCTGTCCCGGAGCAGCCCGCTACAGCCCCACTTCGGAATCGGAGAGGCTGTCCCGAAGCAGGTCCAGGTGCTGAAGCGCCAGCCCGGTCCCGATCGCGGTGCATTGGAGCGGGTGATCGGCCACATAGCAAGGCACGCCGGTGGCCTGGGTGAGGAGCCGATCCAGCTGGCGCAGCAGCGCGGTGCCGCCGGTGAGCACGATGCCACGGTCGATGATGTCCGAGGCGAGCTCGGGAGGAGTCTCCACGAGCACGCTCCGTACCGCATCGATGATCTGCTGGAGCGGTTCGGCCATCGCTTCGGTGATCTCGGTGGAAGAGACCTCCACCGTGCGTGGGAGGCCGCTCACCTGATCTCGGCCGCGGACGGACATCTTCAACGGGGGATCGAGGATGAGGGCGCTGCCGATCTGGATCTTGACCTCCTCGGCCGTGCGCTCGCCGATGAGGAGGTTGTATTTGCGCTTGATATAGGCCGCGATCGCTTCGTCCAGGCGGTTCCCGGCGACGCGGATCGAGTTGCAGACCACGATCCCGTTCAGGGCGATCACCGCGACCTCGGTTGTCCCGCCCCCGACGCCGACGATCATATTCCCACTCGGCTCGGCGATGGGGACGTTGGCCCCGATCGCCGCGGCCAGGGGCTCGCGGATCAGGTGAACGGTGCGCGCGCCGGCCTGCAGAGCAGCATCCCGTACGGCGCGCATCTCCACCGTGGTCGCCCCTGCGGGGATGGAGACCATGACTTCCGGCCGGAGGAAGCGCAGCCACCCGCTCACGCGCCGGATAAAATAATCGAGCATCGCCTCGGTGACCACATAGTCGGCGATCACGCCGTTGCGCATCGGACGGATAACCTCGATCGTGTCGGGGTTCCGTCCAAGCATCTCCAGCGCCTCATCGCCGACCGCCAGGACACGCCCGCTCTTGGTGGAAAGCGCGACTACCGAGGGCTCGTTCAGCACGATCCCTTTCCCAACCACATAGACCAACACGTTCGTGGTCCCCAGATCGATCCCAATCCGCCGCGCGCACATTACTCGCGTTCCCCTCCGCGCTGCGCCGGCGGCCCCGCGCGTGGCCGGCGATACCGGGCCACCTTGAGGCGCACGATCGCCTTACGCAACGAGGCCTCTGCCCGCAGCAGCTCCTCGCGGCTCAGTTTCTCCCGTTGTCGCAGCAACGCTTCTGCCCGACGACGCGCTTCCTCCGCGCGCGCTTCTTCGATCTCGTCGGCCCGCTCCGCGGTGTCGGCCAAGACCACGACCCGGTTTTCGTCCACCTGGAGGAAGCCGCCGCTCACTGCGACGTGCACCTCCTCGCTCCCCCGCCGGAAGTAGAGGTCGCCGGGTTCGAGGGTGGTCAGCAGGGGGGTATGCGAAGGCAAGATCCCCAGGCGCCCTTTGACCCCTGGAGCGCTCACCAGCTCGATGCCGTCCTCGGAGAGGAGCGTCCGCTCCGCGGTCACGATCGTCAGATGCAATCCGGCCATGGCCTGCCCCTCAGGCGGCCCGTTTGCCCGCCCGCTGGAATACCTCGTCGATCGTCCCAGCCATATAGAAGAGCTGCTCAGGAATGTCGTCCCCTGCCCCTTCCAGGATGAGCCGGAATCCGCGCACCGTCTCCTCGCGTGGTACGTAGACCCCCTTGCGCCCAGTGAACTGTTCTGCGACGTGCATGGGCTGGGAGAGGAAGCGCTGGATCTTGCGCGCTCGGGCCACGAGCAGCTTGTCTTCGTCCGACAGTTCGTCGATCCCCAGGATGGCGATGATGTCCTGGAGGTCCTTATAGCGCTGCAACACGCGCTGCACCTCACGGGCGACGCGGTAGTGCTCCTCGCCGACGATGCGCGGGTCGAGGATGCGCGAAGTGGAAGCCAGCGGATCCACCGCGGGGTAGAGCCCCATCTCGGCGATGGAGCGTTCCAGGGCGATGGTCGCGTCCAGGTGGGCGAAGGTGGTCGCCGGTGCGGGGTCGGTATAGTCGTCGGCGGGGACGTACACCGCTTGCACCGAAGTGATCGAGCCCCGCTTGGTGGAGGCGATGCGTTCCTGTAGCTCCCCCATCTCGGTGGCCAGGGTCGGCTGGTAGCCCACGGCGCTGGGCATCCGGCCCAGGAGGGCGGAGACCTCCATCCCAGCCATCACGAAACGGTAGATGTTGTCGATGAACAGGAGCACGTCCATACCGCGGTCGCGGAAATACTCCGCCATCGTGAGGCCGGTCAGGCCTACCCGCAGGCGCACGCCGGGGGGCTCGTTCATCTGCCCGAACACCATGACCGTCTTCGAGATGACGCCCGACTGGATCATCTCCCGCAGCAAGTCGTTCCCCTCGCGGCTGCGTTCGCCCACGCCAGCAAAGACGGAGACCCCTTTATGTTTCTCCGCGTTGTTGTAGATCATCTCCTGGATGATCACCGTCTTGCCCACACCGGCCCCGCCGAAGACGCCCGTCTTGCCCCCTTTGGTGAACGGCGCGACCAGGTCGATGACCTTCAGGCCCGTTTCAAAGATCTCGGTGCGGGCCACCTGGTCCTCGAACGAAGGGGCCGGCCGGTGGATGGGCCAGCGCTCCGCCGTCACCACGGGGGGCTTTTCGTCGATCGGGTTGCCCAGGACATCGAAGAGCCGACCCAGGGTCGCCTCCCCGACCGGGACAGCGATCGGCCGGCCGGTGTCGATCGCCGGCGTGCCGCGCCGCAGCCCATCCGTCGCCCCCATGGCGACGCAGCGCACCCGGTCTTCGCCCAGGTGTTGCTCCACCTCGGCGATCAACTCGCGGCCGTTGCCCATATCGATGCGCACCGCATTATAAATTTCGGGCAACTGGTCCGGAGGAAACTCGACATCCACCACCACCCCGATCACCTGTACCACACGCCCGACGGCCATAGGCCAGCCTCCTCCTCAAACCCTCGCTTCCAGAGCGGCCGCCCCACCGGTCAGTTCCGTGATCTCCTTGGTGATGGCAGCCTGGCGCGCCTTGTTGTAAGAGAGGGTCATCTCCTTGAGCAGTTCGTTGGCGTTGTCTGTGGCATTACGCATGCTGACCATGCGCGCGCTATGCTCGCTGGCGAGCGATTCCAGGATTGCCTGATACACTTCCACCTCGACAAAGCGAGGGAGCAGCTGCGAAAGGACCGTAAACGGGTCCGGTTCGTAGATATAATCAATGCGGCCGTACTCCACCCGCTCGCTGAACGAGGTCAGGGGGAGGAGCGGCCGCACCCGGGGCCGACGGCTCAGGACGTTGATGAACTCGGTATAGGCCAGATATGCGGCATCCAGTTCCCCCTGTTCGTACCCCTGTATCAGGCTTCGGGAAATGGGCAGGGTATCGATCAGGCTCGGGCGATCGCTCAGGCGGGTCAACTCGGCGTAGAGTTCGGCACCCAGGCGCAGCATGTAATCCCGCCCGCGGCGCCCCACGGTCAGGAAGCGCACCGCGACCCCCCGCTCCTGCTGCTCCCGCAGGAAGCGCACCGCTTCCCGGAGGATCTCCACATTGTAGGATCCGCACAGGCCCCGATCCGCCGTAATCAACACCAGGCCGACCGTGCGCACCGGCTGGCGAACCTCCAACAGCGGGTGTAGCGGCTTGCCGTTGGGCGGCGTGTAGCGGTCGACGAGGTCGTTGATCACCTCCCACATCCGCTGGGAGTAATCTCGGGAAGCGAGCACGTTGGCCATCGCGCGGCGCATTTTGGAAGCCGAAACCGCCTCCATGGCCTTGGTGATCTGGGCCATGTTCCGGATGCTGCGGATCCGCCGACGGATCTCTCGGATGGTAGACACTGCTGTTCGCCCCTACGACGTTAGCTCCGCTCCGGAAGCGGTTCGTACCACGGCTTTCGGGAGTCGCTCGCCTTGAACTCCCGCAGCGCCTTGGACAGAGCCTGTTCCGTTTCTTCGGTGAAATCCTTGGTCTCGGCGATCGCCTGCCCGATCTCCGGATGTGCCTCGTGCACCCACCGCAGGAAGCTGTTCTGGAACGCCTTGACCTCGGGAACCGGGACGTTGTCCAGGTAGCCGTTGGTGACGGCATAGAGGATCATCACCTGGTCTTCCAGCGGCACCGGCTCGTACTGCGGCTGCTTGAGCACTTCGGTGATGCGCAGGCCCCGGTTGATCTGGGCTTGGGTCGCCTCGTCCAGCTCGGTGCCGAACTGGACAAAGGCCTGCAGCTCGCGGAACTGGGCCATATCCAGCTTCAGTTTCCCCGCGACCTTCTTCATGGCCTTCGTCTGAGCCGCTCCTCCGACGCGGGAAACGGAGATCCCCACGTTCAGAGCCGGCCGGATACCGGCGTAGAAGAGGTCGGGTTCCAGGTAGATCTGTCCATCCGTGATCGAGATGACGTTGGTGGGGATATAAGCGGTGACGTCGTTGGCCTGTGTCTCCACGATGGGCAGCGCGGTGAGCGAACCGCCGCCGTGCTCCGGGTTCAGCTTGGCCGCGCGCTCGAGCAGACGCGAGTGCAGGTAAAAGATGTCGCCCGGATAGGCTTCGCGCCCCGGCGGCCGGCGCAAAAGCAGCGACACCTGGCGGTACGCCCAGGCGTGCTTGGAGAGGTCATCGTAAACGATCAGGGCGTCCTGGCCATTCTCCATAAATTCTTCGCCCATCGCGCATCCGGCATAGGGCGCAATATAGAGCATCGGGGCCGGTTCGGAAGCCGTCGCAGCCACCACGATCGTGTGTTCCATCGCCCCATAGCGCTCCAGGGTAGCCACCACCTGCGCCACCTGGGTGCGCTTCTGGCCGATGGCCACGTAGATGCAGATCAAGTTCTTGCCCTTCTGGTTGATGATCGTGTCCAGAACGATGGCGGTTTTTCCGGTCTGGCGGTCCCCGATGATCAACTCACGCTGGCCACGCCCAATGGGAATCATGCTGTCGATCGCGATGATCCCTGTCTGCACGGGCGTGTTCACCGGCTCGCGGGCGATCACGCCCGGGGCAATGCGCTCGATCGGGCGAAACCGGGTGGTCTCGATCGGCCCCTTGCCGTCGATGGGACGGCCCAAGGCATCGACCACGCGCCCGATCAGCGCCTCCCCCACGGGCACCTCGACGATGCGGCCGGTGGCCTTGACCAGGTCGCCTTCCTCGAGGTCGGTATACTCGCCCAAGATGATGGCACCGACGAGTTCGTCCTCGAGGTTGAGGGCCATCCCCATGCTGCCGTTGGCGAACTCCAGGAGCTCGTTATACATCACCTGGCTCAGCCCGGAGATCTTGGCGATCCCATCGCCCACGGACACGATTTGCCCGATGTTCACGGGACGGACAGGTGCCTCAAAGCGGACGATGCTTTCTTGCAGCTGTCGCGCAATATCGTCCAGGATGGCCATTCCTTCCTCCCGGCTCTGGACCACAATGGACCCAGGCCTGCTGATGGGTGACCGTTCGCGGTGCGTTCCGCTTCCCTGTGGGCTAGCCCACGACCTCGTGGAAGAGATCGCGCAGTTTGCGGCTCACGCTCAAGTCCACCACCTGATCCCCCGCCTGGACGAGGAACCCGGCGATCAGACCGGGATCGGTCGCGAAAGCCAGGTCCACCGGACCCAGCGCGCGGGTCACCCGCTCCCGGATCGCCGCCTGAAGCTCCTCGGCCAGCGGCGCAGCACTGCGCACCTGCACGACGCTCACGTTGCCCGTGGGGAGCGTGCTCAAGGCCTGCGACAGCTCCTCCAGCGGCGCGTCGAGCGCCGCCAGATGCCGCTCCACCAGCTGGCGGTGCTTCTCGTCGTCCAGCGCTTCGCCGATCAGGCGTCCGGCGGCCAGCACAGCCAAGCCGGCCACCTGGCGGCGTGCCTCGCGCGCCAGGTCGCGGCGCTCCAGTTCGATCTGCACCCGCGCATCCTCCAGGAACTGCTGCGCCTCCGCCCGGGCCTTTTCCAACATCTCCTCCCGTTCCTGCCGGGCCCGTTCGCGGGCCTGGTCGGCGATCTCTTGGGCCCGGCGTTGCGCTTCTTGGATACGGGCCTGGTATTCCGCATCGGCGCGAAGCGATTGCGCCTTGATCCGCTCGGCCTCCTCCATGCTCTCCTGGATGCGCTGTGCCCGGGCATCCAGGGTGCGCCGGATGGGGCGGAAGAGGAGGCGGTTCAGCAGCCAGATGAGGAGAACGAAGGCGATGATCTGGAATACCAGGCTGACCAGGTCGATCCCCAATGCCTTAAACATCGCTTCTGCACCTCGCTTGTCGCTTCAGTGCGTTCAGAACGGAAAACGGCCTTCAGGCACTAGTCCAAGACGGCGCCTTTTCCAGGGGTGGGCCGATCCCTAGGTAAAGATGATCGCCAGGGCGATCACGAAGGCATAAATGGCCACCGCCTCGGCCAGCCCAATACCCACGATCATCACCCCCTGGATGGGGCCAGCCGCCTCCGGGTTGCGCCCAATCGCTTCCATCGCTCTGGCCACTGCCATACCGATCCCCAGAGCGGGTCCGATCGAGCCGATCCCCATAGCTAGCGCTGCAGCGAACTTGACGTCCATGGTCCTCTGCCTCCTTTTCCGTTCTCTCAGTGCGCGTGCTCTTCCGCGTGGGCCCCGCCTACAGCCAAGACGATGTAAACGGTGGTCAGCACGGAAAAGAGCAATGCCTGGATATAGTAGAAAAAGGCCTCAATGCCGAAAAAGATCGCCGGCAGGGCGATGCCGACCAGGTTAAAGATCACGGCCAGCAACACGTCGCCGCCGTAGAGGTTGCCGAACAAACGGGCGCTCAGCGAGATCACCCGCGAGAGTTCACTGACCACGTGGATGGGAAACATGATGAAGCGCATCCAGATCGGAGCATCGGTGGCCAGGTGCTTCAGGTAACCGATCGGCCCGTGGGCAGCGATCGCCAGGCCCTGGACGGTCACGATCGCGACGATCGCCATGCCGGCGGTCACCGCCAGGTGGCTGTTCGGAGCACGAAGGAGCGGCACTGCCTCGCCGGGCTGCTCACGGCCAAGAAGCCAAACCAGGCCAAACGGTTCCGCATGCGTCCCTTCGCCAGATTCCGTGGCCTCGGCGTGCGCTTCCCCGGCCGTGGCGGGGACCGCTTCCGGCGCCTTGACCAGGATGGTGCTGAAGCCGGGGAGCAGGCTGAACCAGTTGGCGAAGATGATGAAGACAAAGAGCGTACCGACCAACGGGAAGATCATACGGCCCAGAGGGCGCTTCTTGAAACGGGCCCTGCCGGCAGCGCCTTCCAGGAGGTTGATCACATACTCGACCGCCCACTCCACCAGGTTCTGCCACCCGCGTGGCCGGCGGATGCGCTCCTCCTCCGGGATGCGGGACAGGCCACGAGAAACAAGGCCGGCAAGGATGACCAGCACGACCATGGCGAGGAAGCTGCTGAACACGGTGTTCACAATGGGGATCTCCCGTCCCCTGACGTGGAAGATCATCACCGGCTCAGGCCTCGGGCGCGGAATGTGCATGTGCGCCTGCAACAGGGCCGCCTTGTTATGGAGCACTTTCCAGCCGATCAGGTAAAGCCCGACCAGCACGCCTAGGAAGCCCAGCACGATGAGCCAGGTGCGCCATTTCTTCATCGACTAGCCTCCATCCATCGTCAGGGAAGCCGGCCGGCAACAAGCACAAGCAGACGCCCAAGTCCCGGGCGGGCCGGCCAGCAGCGGCAGAAGTATAGCACAAGAAGGCCTGTTACGCAAATCGCAAAGCCCGGGATCGGTTGCCTATCCAGATCGGGAGCTACCCCTAAACGCGGCAAAACTGTGCTATAATGGCAACGAAAGGAGGCGTGGAGTTGGGATCCCCCATGGTCGCACGCGGGAAACCGCGGGTCGCGTTTTGCATCGGATTGACCTGCGCGGTGCTCCTGGTTTGCTGGGGGAGCGCTGCCTGTGGGCCAGCCAGAACGGGTGAACCGACGGCTGGCCTACCGCTGGCTGTTTTTCCCCAACCCCCTGCCCCGACACCGAGGCCGCTCCGTGTGGCCTGTGAGGGCGGAAGGGAACCCGCCCGGATAGCCCAACGGCTGGTTGCGGAACTGAGCGGGATGGGCCACGCCGTGGAAAACCCCTGCGCGGTCGCTTCGGCCGATCCCCGGCCTCTACCCGAAATCGAGCATGCGGACCTCTATCTAGGATATCACCCACCAGCCGGCTGGACCACCTTTCCGGTCAGCGTCACGCACTTTGTCCCCGTGGTCTCGTTTTGGCTCCCGATCACCGACATCCGCTATGCCGACCTTCAGCGCATCTTCGGTGGAGAAATCACGGATTGGAGCGCCTTTGGCTGTCCCTGGGAGGAGCCGATCGTACCACTGGCCGTGGCGCACGACCCCCCGGCGCCGCTCCTTCCGGTAAGCGGCACGGTGTTGCCGGATGTGGACGCGCTCGTGGCCACTTTCCGGGACGTCCCCGGGGGGATTGCTTTGCTTGCTGCGTCCGCGGTCGACGTGCGCGTGCGCGCCCTACGGGTGGACGGCCACGACGCCCTGCTCGCGCGGGAGTCCCCTGTAAAGGGGAGCCTGACGCGCACCCTTTCCCTTGCCGTCCCCCGGGATGCGCCTCCCGAGTTCCGGGAGCGCGTAGCCGCCTTTGCCCGCAAGTATCGAGCGAGTCCCCCGGAGCCCGGGATCGAGATCGCCATTGTCGGGGATGTGGTGCCGGGGCGGATGGTGGAGCGGAGCATCCGCGCCTACGGAGGCGACTACACGCGTCCCTTCGCTTATGTCGCAGACACGCTGCGGAGCGCCGACCTGACGATCGCCAACCTGGAGGGGGTGCTTTCCGACGAGATCCCCCCGCCCGAGGACCCCACGACCTTCTTTTTCGTTGCCTCCGGCCGCTTCTGTGAGGGGCTGCGGTATGCCGGCATCGACGGCGTAAGCCTGGCCAACAACCACAGCATGAACTTTGGCGCGGCCGGCTTGGCGGACACGCTCGCCTTGTTGGACCAGGCCGGCATTGCGCACTTTGGCGCGGGAATGGAGCTCGCCGAAGCCCGCCGGCCCGCCTTCTTTACGGTGCGCGGGGTCACCTTCGCTTTCCTGGGGTATGACGCCGTCTCCCACGAACTGTATGGAGCGGGCGAGCAGCGACCGGGCACTGCCCCTGCCGACCCCACCTTCATCGTTGAGGACATCGCCCGTGCCCGAGAACAGGCCGATGTCGTCATCCCGTACTTCCACTGGGGATGGGAATACACGGCTGAGCCCTCTCCCTGGCAACGGGAACTCGCCCACCGCGCGGTAGAGGCAGGAGCCGATGTGGTTCTCGGCAACCATCCCCACTGGGTGCAGGCATTCGAACGCTACCAGGGTGTCCCCATCCTCTATTCCCCAGGGAACTTCGTGTTCGACCAGATGTGGTCCCTGGAGACGCGCCGCGGTGTGATTTGGCGGCTGGTCTTCCGCGGGAAGCATCTGGTTCAGATCCGCCTGCAAGCGGTGCAAATCGAAGATTACCACCAGCCTCGCCTATTGCCTCCGAGCGAGGCCGAGGAAGTGTATCGGATGATTCGGGCAGCCAGCCCGGGGTGGCCCGAAGAAGAAGGAGTCCAGCGATGAAGACGATCCGGAAAGAAGAAGTGGTAGACCGTATAGCCGCACGCATCCACGAACCCAAGACCACCGTCTGGCGCGTCCTCGACACGTTCATCGACGTTGTGGCGGAGGCGCTGGCGAACCAGGAGCGGGTCCACATCGCGCGCTTCGGGACCTTCGACCTGCGGCATTACCCACAGCGTGTGGGTGTACACCCCAGGACGCGAGGCCCATTGCTCTACCCGGAACGCTACGCGCCCTCCTTTCGTTCGAGCGTTACCCTGAAGCGGCGGGTCCGGGTGAAGCCATCCTAAACGGCCGGTCTGCTCCTCTCTCCTCGAAAGGCGTTGTTCGCCCCCCGCAGGCCTCCCGTGGAGAGGCGCCGGTTGTTGCCGCTTTGACAGGATGCGCTTCCGCTTGTACAATGAGTAGGATTGCGCATACGGAGGCATCGGGATGCCTTGGCGACGCCCGGTCTTTCCCTTTACCGCGCTCGTAGGCCAGGACCGGATGAAGCGGGCCCTGATCCTGAACGCGGTCAATCCCCGGATTGGGGGGCTCCTCATCCGCGGCCAGAAGGGCACCGCGAAATCGACCGCAGTCCGGGCCCTGGCGGAGCTCCTGCCCGAGATCGAGACGGTGGCCGATTGCCCTTTTAGTTGTCCCCCCGATCAGCCGGAAAGCATGTGCGACCGTTGTCGCGCGCGTTGGGAAGCCGGGGAAACCCTTCCCCGCCTCAGCCGGCGGATGCGCGTGGTCGAGCTCCCGATGAACGCGTCCGAAGACCGCCTCGTCGGTTCCTTCGATCTCGAGCAGGCGATCACTGAGGGGGTGCGGCGGTTCGAGCCGGGATTGCTCGCCGAGGCCAACCGCGGATTCCTTTACGTCGACGAGGTAAACCTGCTGGACGACCACCTTGTGGACCTGTTGCTGGATGCCGCCGCTATGGGGGTCAACACGGTCGAGCGAGAAGGGGTCTCTTACACCCACCCGGCGCGCTTTATCCTGGTCGGCACGATGAACCCGGAGGAAGGGGAGCTACGTCCTCAGCTGCTCGACCGCTTCGGCCTCTGCGTGGAGATCTCCGGCCTCACGGACGTGGAGGAGCGCATCGAGGTGATCGCCCGCCGAACGGCTTACGAGCGAGACCCGGTGGCCTTCGCCGCCGCCTGGCGCGAGGAGGAGGAAGCGCTGGGGCGTCGGATCGTGGCCGCGCAGGAACGCTTGGCGCACGTCCGGCCTTCGGTGGAAGACCTGCGACGCGTCGCGGAATTGTGCCTGCAGATGGAGGTGCAGGGCCACCGGGCAGATATCACCATCGTGGAGACAGCGATCACCAACGCGGCTCTAGAAGGGCGGCTGCACCTGACTGCCGAGGACCTTCGTCTGGCGGCCGAACTGGCGCTCCCTCACCGGATGAAGCGCCATCCGTTCGAAGGCACCGGACTGGATACGGAGCGGCTTTCCCAAATCCTGGAGCGCCAGGGTTCGTCAACGCCGAGCCCGGCCCCCGCGGCACGGGACCCGCTCGTCTCGCCCCCGGTCCCCACACCGCCTCCGAGTTCTCCGCCCCAGGCCGCGGAAGCGCCCACTGCGATCCTGCGCGGTGGTTCGTCGGATGCGCTCTACCGCGTAGGGCTCCAAGCCGGAGGGGTCGTTTTTCGCCCCGGGGAGATCTTTCGGCCCCGGCGTCTCGAAACGCCCGCTGACCGGCAGGTGCGCGCCCTCTCTGGCCGCCGCAGCCTGACCCGCACCCGGCGGCGCCGTGGGCGTTATGTTACCCACCGTCTTCCGGAAAACGGGCATATGAGCGACCCGGCCTTCGATGCTATGCTGCGCGCCGCCGCACCCTACCAGCGGTGCCGCGAGCACAATGGCAAAGCCATCGTGTTGCGCCGCTGGGACTTCCGGCAAAAGGTGCGTATGCACCGGGCACGGAACGTCGTCCTTTTCGTCGTCGACGCGAGCTGGTCGATGGCCGCAGAAGCCCGCATGGAGGCGACCAAGGGGGCGATCCTCTCTCTGCTCATGGATGCCTACCAACGGCGCGACCGGGTTGGACTGGTCGTGTTTCAGAAAGAGTCCGCCTACCTGCTTCTGCCTCCCACTAACAGCGTGGAGATCGCCCGCCGCCGCCTGGAAAACGTCCCTACCGGCGGCAAGACCCCTCTGAGCCGAGGCCTGCTCCTCGGGTACCAGGTTCTGGAACAGGTGCGCAGACAGGACCGGGAAGCGATGCCCCTTCTGGTGCTCATCACCGATGGGCAAGGGAACGTCTCGATGACGCGGCTCCCTCCCCAGGAGGAGGCCTGTCGCGTGGCGGAGCAGATTGGCCGGCGAGGCATCCGTTGTGTGGTGATCGACACCGAACACGAAGCTTTCAACCGGGGCCTGGCCCGCAAAATTGCCCAGGCCGCCGGGGGCGAATACTACTGCCTGACCGAGATCCGGGCCCAGAAACTGGCCCAGACCGTGCGGGAGCAGCTCCGCAGCGAGGAGCCTCTCTGCGCCCCTCGGGGCCGGGGCTTGGGGCCGGTGCTTCGGTAGGAACGAAATCAGGAGGCAACCAAACCGATGACTGAACAGGAAACCCCATCTGCACCGCAGCACCGCGTTGGCGAGGAAGGGCTCTTGCCCCCGCTTTCCAACCCTTCGGAATCTACCTTGCCCGACCAGGCAGCAGAAGAGGCCCGTCTCTTCGAGCGGCCAAAGAGTTGGAAAGAGCTGAGACCGGGCATGTGGCTCGAGGGAAAGGTCACGAGTGTCGCCGTTTACGGGGTCTTTGTGGATATCGGCGTGGGACGGGAGGGACTGGTGCATATCTCCCAATTGAGCGACCGCCCCGTCTCCAACCCCACAGAGGTGGTCCAAATCGGAGATGTCGTCCCTGTGCGCGTGCTGGAAGTGGATCCACGCAGCAAGCGCATCAGCCTGACGATGCGCGAGCAGACGCAACAAGCGTTGGACCCGGAGAAGCTGCGCGCGCTGACCCCGGGAACGATCCTGACAGGCACCGTGACCAGCCTGACCCGCTTTGGCGCTTTCGTGGACATCGGCGTGGGACGAGACGGGTTGGTTCCGCTCTCCCAGTTGGGACGCAGCGGCGCCCAGAAGGCGAGCGATGTGCTCCAGGTCGGCGAGCGCGTACGGGTGCGGATCGCGGATGTGGACCCAAAAAGCGGCCGCATCCGGCTGAGCATGCGCAACGTCTACGATCCGGAGCAGCTGGCCCGCCTACAGCCGGGGATGATCGTGCGGGGACGGGTAACCAGCCTGGCCTCCTTCGGTGCCTTCGTCGACCTGGGCGTGGGGAAAGACGGGCTGATCCATGTGTCCGAGATGGGGGACAGCTCGGTGCGCCACCCAAAGGACGTGCTGCAGGTAGGGGAGGAAGTCGAGGTACGCGTGGTCGACGTGGACCCGGAGACCCAGCGCATCAGCCTAAGCCTGCAGCTGGAAGAAGAGCCCGAATGGGTTCCCGAGCCTGAGCCGCCCGAAGAAGAAGCCCCGGCCGGCGAGGCGACGCTGGAAGACCTGGTCGCCCGCTTCGCTGCCCTCCGTCCATCTACGCGTGTCGAGGCTCCACAGCCGAGCGACCGCGGGGAGCGAGAAAAGCGGGCAGTGCGCGATGCCCTCCGGCGCACCCTCCAGGGCCCACGAACCTAGGTCCGCCGCCCCTGACCTCGGCCACCGCCTCGCGGCTGGGACGACAGGGAGGAAACGATGCCCCGTCGATGGCCGGTCCCGAGCACCTTCTCCATCGTGGCCTGGGATCCTCTGAACGGGGACCTGGGCGTTGCCGTGCAAAGCAAGTTCCTGGCCGTTGGGGCTTATGTCCCGGCGGCCCGGGCGGGCGTGGGAGCCATCGCCACGCAGGCATACGCGAACCTGTCCTATGGCCCGCGCGGTCTGGAGCTGCTCGCCCAGGGACTCTCGGCGCCCGAGGTGCTAGAACGGCTCATCGGAGAGGATGAGCTCCGGGCCCAGCGTCAGCTCGGCATCGTGGATGCGAGCGGACGAGCAGCCGCCTACACGGGAAGCGAGTGCTTCTCCTGGGCCGGCCACCTGGTGGGGGAGGGCTGGTGCTGCCAGGGGAATATCCTCGTGGGCGAGGGAACCATTCAGGCAATGGCCAACGCGTTCCTAGAAGCCCAGGGCGAACTTGCGGAACGCCTCCTCGCAGCCCTCGCCGCCGGCCAAGCCGCGGGGGGCGACCGCCGGGGCCAGCAATCGGCCGCCCTTCTTGTGGTGCGCGTGGGAGGAGGCTACGGGGGGCTGAGCGACCGCTATATCGATCTGCGCGTGGACGACCACCCGCGCCCGATCGAGGAACTGGCCCGCCTGCTGAAACTGCACCGCATCTATTTCCAAAGGCCCCGCCCGGAAGATTTGCTCCCCCTGGAAGGAGCGCTCCTCGATCAGGTGCGGCAGGAGCTGGCCCGGCTGGGGTACCACCCGGGGCCACTTGGAACGCCCCTCGATGAACGGACCCGGCAGGCGCTCTTCGAGTTCGCCAGCCTGGAGAACCTGGAAGAACGGCTCTCCCAGGGCCCATGGATCGACCCAGTGGTGCTGGACTTCCTGAGAGAGAAGGGCAACCCGGCATGAGCGTACCGGTTGTGTGCTTCGTCGGCAAGTCTGGCAGCGGCAAGACCACGGTTCTGGAAAAGGTGGTCGCCGAGCTGGTGAGCCGCGGTTACCGCGTGGGGGCGGTGAAACACGACGCCCATGGCGGAGAAACCGACCAGCCGGGAAAGGATACCTGGCGACTGCGCCAAGCGGGGGCATGCCGGGTCGCGCTTTCTTCCCCTCAAGGCTTTGTCCTCTTTGGCACGCTGGATCAAGAACTGGCCCTCGAAACGCTCGTCTCGCGCTACCTCCAGGATGTGGATATCGTCATGGCGGAGGGATTCAAGCGCAGCGCGCTTCCGAAAATCGAGGTCTGCCGCTCGGAACGCAGCCGGGAACTGCTCTGCCGGCCAGAGGAACTCCTGGCCGTGGTGAGCGATTTTCCCCTGGAGGTCCCCTGTCCGCAGTTCACGCTTGAGGATACGGCCGGCCTGGCCCGCTTGCTCGAGGAACGTTTCCTGCACCGGCCCAGCGTCGTGGTTCGGGTGGACGGCCGGGAGATCCCCCTGAAGCCCTTCCTGCAGCGGTTGATCGCGGGGACGGTGCGTGGGCTGCTCGCCGGCCTGAAGGGCGGCGAGGGCCGGAGAATCGAGCTGGACCTCGGGGGACCGGAATAGCATCGGCTCCGGGCACCGGGATGGACCCACGATGGACTTCCCTCCCCTCACCGGGATCGTGCTGGCCGGCGGGGCCAGTAGCCGATTGGGAACGGATAAAGCGCTCCTCCGGCTCTGGGGCGCGGACGGACCGACCCTCCTCGAAGCAACCGTGGCCAAGCTCTTGAGCCTGTGCCACGAGGTAATTGTGGTTGCGGACCGGCCTCGCGGGCGGCCACGGCTCCGTGCACGCACAGTGCTCGATGCCTTCCCTCAAGGGGGCGTCCTCGGGGCGATCTACACTGGCCTCATGGCTTCCCATACCTTCCACGCTTTCGTCGTCGCCTGCGACATGCCTTTCCTGAACGACGCGCTGCTCCGCTATATGGCCGCCCAGGTGCGGGATTACGATGTCCTCATCCCACGCCTTCCTCTGAGGCCTGAGACAGCCCACGGAAACCCGGAGCGCGTCGAGCCGTTGCATGCCATCTACAGCCGTGCCTGCCTGGAGCCGATCCGGCAGGCGCTTTCGGCCGGCGAACAGCGAATCGTCTCCTTTTTCCCCCAGGTCCGGGTGCGTTACCTGGAAGCGGACGAATGGGCGCACTTCGACCCCGAGGGTCTATCCTTCCGGAACCTGAACACCCCCGAGGACCTGGCCTACGCCCAGGCGCTCCTCCAGCACAGGGAGCCGATTTGACAACCCGTGCCTCCCGGGATATAATACCCCCCAGGGGTATATGAGGAGGCAACATTGGCCACGGCGAGTCGCACACAGGGGCAACGGGTACCCTACGTCGACCGAGCAGCGTGCCAGGCTTGTGAAAGGTGTCTGGCGCGGGCTGCCTGCCGCACCCGCGCGCTCGATCCGATCGACCCTGGGGAAGTCCCTACGGTGGACCCGGCACGTTGCCACGGGTGTCACCGGTGTATCCCGGCGTGCCCCTTTGGGGCGGTCACGGTGAGGTGAACTCATGCCAGTAGTCCGGTGGGTCGAAAAGCGCCAATTCGTGGGCACGGACAGTACCCGCCACGCGATCGTGATCTCTACCCCCGACGTGGACAATGGCACCGGGGTCAAGCCATCCGACCTTCTCCTGCTGGCCTTGGGATCGTGCAGCGCGGTAGATGTCGTAGAGATCTTGCGCAAGAAGCGGCAGGCGTTGACGGGGCTGTTGGTGCGCGTGGAGGGTGAGCAGGATCCGGACCCGCCTTGGGCCTTTCGGCGCATTACCCTGACGTATGAGGTGCGTGGCCGTGGACTGTCCCGGCCGGCCGTGGAGCAGGCTGTCGCGCTGGCGGAGGAGAAGTACTGCTCCGTGCGGGCGACGCTGGACAGCCGGGTGGCGATCCAACGTGAGATTCGGATTGTGGAGGAGTAAGGTGCGTCGCGCCCTGCGGGCCCTAGGCGGGTTCATGGCCTGGATCGCTGTCGGCGTGTTCGCCCTGGTAGCATTTCTCCTGCTGCGCACCCCGGCGGGGCCGCTGCGGAGTTGGCCGGACCTGGAATCCCATCTGGGGACGGGGCGGCCCGTCGTGGTCGAGGTGTACAGCAACGGCTGAAGCGCCTGCCTGCTCAGCAAGCCCGCCGTCGACGGGCTGGAGCGCGACATCGGCGAGCAGGCACGGGTGTTTCGCGTTGATCGCGCGAGTCCGCTGGCCGAGGAGATTGCCCGGCGCTATGGGGTACACGTGCTCCCGACTCTGCTGATCTTCGATGGCCAGGGAAAGCTCGTTGCGTTCCAAGAGGGCCGCGTCGACCGCCGGGCGGCGGCAGCGGTCGTGCGGGAGCTGTCCCAGGAGGGCGGAACGGGCTCCTGTACAGCCACTCCCTCACCCGCGCCGGGCTGCGAGGCACCTTGAACGCATAGCGCGATGGGATAACCGCTCTACGGAAGAAAGCTGGTCAGCCAAGCGGTTGGAGGAGGCCAATGCCGATCTATAGCTACATCTGTGCGCAATGTGGGGCCGAGTTCGACAAACTGGTGCTGTCCGCATCGCGATTGAAAGACGTTGTCTGCCCGGTGTGTGGGAGCAGGGAAGTGGAACGTCGGCCGGCTGTCTTTGGGGTTGGCGGCAGTCGGGACGACAGCGGCGCTCGTGCATCCAGCAGCTGTGCTCCCACGGGTGGCTGAGGCGTACGGTGGTAGGAGCCGTTGGCTCCGTCGACAGCGGGCACCGAGGAGGTTTTCCGCGATGACACTGGGCCTACCAGACGAGCCTCCGGAAAGGCTTCGTCTCCCCGAAGAGACCCGACAGGAGGTGCTCCGCCGGCTGCGCCGGCTGGAAGGGCAAACGCGGGGGGTGCAGCGGATGGTGCTCGAGGAGCGGGATTGCCGCGAGGTCCTGCAGCAGATCGCCGCCATCCGGGCGGCCGCGCGCAGCCTGGGAGCGCTGGTAGTGGAGCATTACCTCCTTTCCTGCCTGGAGGAGGGCCGCGCGGCTCCCGAGGAATCGCTGACGGTGTTGCGCGAGGCGATCCGCGGGATCGCGCACTAGGAGCGAAGATGCGCGCATTTTGGATCTTCCTGGGGTTGCTGTTGCTCTGGTTCTTGCTGCAGGTGGTGATCCTGCCCCGCCTGGGTGTCTCGACCTGAGCCAGGCCGGCTTGCGGCCCGGAGGACCGCGCCCAGGACGAGGACTCGGAAGCCCCGTAAAGTCCTGCAGCCCCCAGACGGCATACGCCCGCGCAATTGGGACAGTTGCCCCGGGAGCCGTTCCGTTGTATAATCACCGCGGCCCCAGGGTAGGGCGCCGTCTGGCGGAAGGGCCTACCCGGAAAGGCTTTCCGCACAGGACGGTGGCGGTTCCTGAAGATCGTTGGGCACCCCTTCTTTGCGGATCGCTTTCCGTAGCGGAAATGGCAACGCCGGATCGCCGGTACGGCTTTGCCACAGCCATTCACTGGCCTTTCCTTACCCCTGGCCATTCCGCGGAGTGGCCCTCCGGCGCGCCTGTGACGCTCGCCGGAGGAAGAGACAAGAGGAGGTATCCGATGCCAAAAGCTCGCTGGTTGCTCACCGTGCTGGCACTGGCAATCCTGGTTGGAGGATTCCTTCCAGGCGTAACTTCGGGAGTCTCCCAAGAAGGAACCGATGCCAGCGCGGTCGAGCAAAACCCCACAGAGGTGGTGGTCGTCCGGCTCTACTTCGCGAACCGCGACGAGCTGAACGCGATCGCCGCCGAGTACGACGTCTGGGAAGTGCACCACGATCAGGGGTACGCGGTAGTGTTCCTCACACTGGCGGAGTACCAGGCCTTGCTCCGTCAGGGCTACCGGATGGAAATCGATGAAGAAAAGACGCGCGAAGCGCGCAATCCCCTGGGCATCCCGGGTTACCCCTGCTATCGCACGGTGGAAGAGACCTACCAGACGCTGCAGGATTTGGCGACCAACTATCCCTCCCTGGCAGAACTCGAAGACATCGGGGATTCCTGGGATAAAGTTACCCCTGGTGGGCCGTCCGGATACGACATCTACGCCCTGCGTATCACCAACGAGGCCATCACGCCCCTGGACAGCAAACCCACCTTTTTCCTGATGGCCGAAATCCACGCCCGTGAGTACACCACCGCCGAGACCGCCACGCGCTTTGCGGAATACCTCCTGCAGAACTATGGCACGAACCCTGAGATCACCTTCTTGGTGGACTATTCCCGCGTCTACGTCGTCCCCATGACGAACCCCGACGGGCGCAAATTCGCCGAGCAGGGACAGCTCTGGCGCAAGAACACCGACAACGACGACGGCTGCACGACAACCTACGGCACCGACCTGAACCGCAACCACTCCTACCGCTGGGGTTGCTGCGGAGGTTCCAGCGGCAACCCATGCGCCGAGACCTATCGCGGCCCGTCCCAGGCCTCGGAGCCGGAGACCCAGGCGATCCAAAACAAGGTGCTCAGCCTCTTTCCCGACCAGCGCGGCCCGGGCGATAACGACCCCGCCCCCGCTAACGCGACCGGCATCCTGATCACCCTCCACTCCTACAGCGAACTCGTGCTCTGGCCCTGGGGCTGGACCTACAGCCCCTCCCCCAACGACGCCCAGTTGCAGACCGTCGGGCGAAAACTGGCCTGGTACAACAACTATACCCCGCAGCAGTCGAGCGACCTCTACATCACCGACGGCACCACCGACGACTGGTCCTATGGCGAACTGGGCATCGCCTCCTTTACCTTCGAGATGGGCACGGCCTTTTTCCAGGCCTGTACCACCTTTGAAAGCACCATCTGGCCGAACAACCGTCCGGCCCTCCTGTATGCTTTCAGCGTCGCGCAGACACCCTATTTGACCGCCTACGGCCCTGATGCGCTGAACGCAGCCATTGCACCGAACCCGGTCCCGCGCGGCACCCCGGCCACCCTGACGGCCACGATCAACGACACCCGGAGGCGCTACGATCCCGCGCAGAACATCGCGGCGGCGGAGTATTTCGTCCTGCCGCTACACGGCCAAACGCCGCCCGGGGATCCGGGCACGGGAATACCGATGAGCCCTCAAGACGGCTCCTGGAACTCGAGCATCGAGAACGTGGTGGCGACCGTGGATACGGCATCGCTGGAGCCCGGGGAGTACATCATTGCCATCCGCGGGAAGGATGCCGGCAACAACTGGGGGCCCTTCACCGCGGCTTTTCTCACCGTGGAACCGGAGCAGTGCGAACCGGTGCATATCCTGTCCGTGACCACGGATACCCTGGGTTGCTGGGTCTCGTTCGCCGCGGACCTCTCGGGCACGCCTCCGTACAGCTACGAATGGGACTTTGGAGCGGTAGGCAGCTCCAGCGCGCCCACGCCGACGGTCGAATTCCCCGCCTCGGGCACCTACCCCTACACCTTGACGGTGAGTAACTGTGAGCCTCCGGTGCAGGACATCTACACGGGGAGCGTCACCCTCTCCTGCCTGCCCGGATGCGCTCCCGTGCAGGGTGCCACAATCGCCTTCGCCCCGCCCGATCCACTGGTCTTCCAGACGGTCGCTTTCACGGGCAGCGTGAGCGCGGGCGATGCACCGTTCACTTTCACCTGGGGCTTCGGGGATGGCGCTTCAGGCACGGGGGAAACGACCACCCACAGCTACGCTCGGGCGGGCCTTTATACCGTCGTGCTGACCGTGACCAACTGCGCGGGAACCGCCTCTTCGATCGCCACGCAGCCCGTGTGGATCTCGCCCTACACGATCTACCTGCCTGTCATCGTCCGTAACGCGGACTGAATCGCCACCGATCTGGCCCGGCCGATGCGGCCGGGCCAGATCGTTTTAAGTCCTTTCCGAAGCACCCCGGTAAAGACTGTCCTCAGCGCTTCGGCCCGGAGGGATGACGGTCCTCCCGGGCGTTGGAAGCCGGCCGGCGAAGAAAGGCGCATGCCGGATTGCAATTGCCTGACGCGAACAGGCTATGGTATCATGGCGGGGCACGGAAATGCGCAGGTAGAAAGGGGGAGGCGTGGCCCGTCTGAAGCCCAGCCGGAGCCCTATAGAGCTGCTTGCAGCAGGTGTCTTTGCCGGCCTGGCCACCTGGTCGTTGCGGACCCACCAGCCGGCGCTGGATTCCTTCCTTTTCCTGGCCGCTGCCGTGTTGCTCTTTCTCCGTGCGGTCCCCTGGCCCGAGCGCCTGAACGCGCTCGGCGATGCCCCGGTCCAGGAGCGACCGTTGGGGAGACGAGCCTGGATGGCCATCGGCGGGGCGGTCGGGCTGGGCGCTTTGGCCTGGCCGGCTTTCGCCGGAAACCGCGTGCGCCCTGCCGGAGCCGCGTTGCTTTTGGCGTCGCTCGGCCTCCTCGCCTGGGGTACCTGGGAAAAGCCTCCACCGACCCCGGTTCGTCCAGCGCCCCGCTGGCGGTGGCCTGTGCTGGCGGGCATCCTGGTTCTCGCGGCGTTTTTCCGTCTCTACCGGCTGGATGGACTCCCCTCGGACCTGTTCAACGACCTGGCCCACAACTACCAAGAGACAGCGCGCATCCTGCAGGGAGACTGGATGATCTACGCCACCAGTTTCCCGGGCCGGGAACCGCTCCTGTTCTACCTTGCGGCGGCGGTGGCGCGTGTAGCCGGCCTGAGTTTCTTCTCCCTGAAGTTGACTACGGCGCTTTTGGGCATTGCCCTCGTGCCCGCCGTTTACCTCTTGGGCCGGGAGGCTTACGATGAAGCGGTCGGGCTGGTCGCGGCCCTCCTGGTAGCGGTGGCCAAGTGGCCCGTATTGATTCACCGGGTCGGGTTCCGGGGCACGCTGGCCCCGTTGACGACCGCGCTGGCTGGCTACCTCCTGCTGCGGGGGTTACGCCGGGGCCGAAGGAGCGATCTCCTGTGCGCCGGCGCAATGGTGGGGCTGGGGCTCTACGGTTACACGGCTTCCCTGGCGGCAGTTCCCGCGGTCGCGCTCGCACTGGGGCTTTTTGCCCTGGCCGGTGGTTCCCGCAGGCTATGGGAGCTCCGTCGCTCTTTACTCCTCGCTGTCTTGGTCGGGCTGCTTGTGGCCTTGCCCTTGCTTCGCTACATGCTCCTGGACGGTAGGGAGGTGTTCTGGTTCCGGCCGTTGACCCGTGTGAGCGACCAGGAGCGCCCGCTGCCGGGGCCGGTGCTTTCCATCTTCGTGAGGAACCTCGCCCGGACAGCCGGCATGTTCCACGTCCGCGGCGACATCGTCTTCCGCACAAACGTCCCAGGCGATCCGCACCTGGACCCGGTGACAGCTGCCCTCTTCCTTCCTGGCCTGGCGCTGGTGGTGTGCCACGCGCGGCGGGGCTACAACCCGCTTGTCCTGAGCTTCTTTGTCCTGATGCTCCTGCCAACCACGCTCTCGCTGGCGTTCCCAGAAGAAGTCCCCGGCGCGGTACGCAGCGCGGGTGCTATCGCCACGGTCATGCTCTTTCCCGCGCTTGCGGTGGTGCTGTCGTGGGAACAGGTGGCGGGTCTCCTCCCGGAGCGGTGGCGGAACCGTGGCTGGATCGTGCTTCTCTGCGGCCTGGCGCTGGCAACCGCCGTGCCGAATGCGCGCCTTTGCTTCGTGGAATACCCACGACATCTGCCCTATGGAAACTACCCCCTTTTTCGGGAGATCGCACGCGTGATCGACGACCTGGCGGACGATGGCGCAGTGCTGCTCAAGGACGTTCCCTACTGGAGCGACCGGGATGCCATCCGCCTCCAGACACGCGATCATAAAGAGTGGGGCATGCACGGGGAGATCCTGCTGGCAAGCGACCCGTGGGACTTCCAGGCCCTCCGTAGGTTGGGCCCGCAGATCGCGATCATCTTTCATCCGGAGGACGAGGCCAACCGCAGACAGATCCGTCAAGCGTTTCCGGGTGGGATCGAGCTCGTTTTCCGGGACGGCGAGGGCCGGCCACAGTTCACCGTTTACATCTTCCGCACCAGCGCGCCATAAGGGCGGTTCGCGTTCCTCCTCGCTTCGGTGGTCCAGGCCGGCTTCTCCAGGGTGTGAAAGGGGACCGATCATCCAGGGCAGGCAAGGTCCCGTCCTGTCGTCCTCAGCGAATCAGCGGCTTAGTGCCCGGTCGCCGGGAAGTAGTTGCAAAACCGGGTGAATTCTGGTATAATGTAAGTTGCTACAGAGTGTCGTACTTCAGGCCATCGTGCAGGGGCAGAAGGAAAGGAGGAACCGGTGCGGGTTGAGGCTGCCCGGGTCTCGCGCAGTTTGTCGCTCCTGCGTCTGGCCTTAGTCGTTCCCTTCCTCTTCCTGGCGGCCGATTCGGCGTGTGCCCTGAAGATCAAGCTCCCGCTGGTGATCATCCTGCTCCTGCTGGTGGTGCCACAGGGGCTGGTGCGGTGGCTCCGCCCGGACGTGTGGGAGAAACGGTACGCGTTGGCAGCCATCGCCTGCTCGGATCTCCTCCTGATCTCGCTGTTGAACGGGCTGGCCGTGCTCTTCGGGAGCGCTCCCTTCTTTTTCCCGCTCTACATCCTGACTACGGTGGAGGCCACCTGCTGGTGGGGATGGACAGGAGCTCTGTTGAGCGGCGTTGGAGGGGCACTTGTCCTGGGGATGCTCTACTTCCGCCTTCCCGCAGAGCACGCGAACCTGGGGCTGGCAGCTGCTGCAGTGACCCTGGGCTGGTCGATCGTGCTGGGCTACTTGGTTCAGTGGATCCTGGGCCAGTGGCATACGAGCCACCAGCTGGCGCTGCAGGTCGCCCACCAGGAGGACACCCTGGTCCGTACCCACGAGCGCATGCAGCGCTGGGAACGGGCCCTAAGACGGCTGCATCAGGCCACCATACCCCGCGCGTTGTTTCAGATCGCCCTTTCCGAGGCCATGGCGGGCACCGGGTCGAGCCTGGGCCTGGCCGTGGCCCGCGATCGCAGGGAGGGCTGGCGCGTGGCATGCGCCGAAGGCTTCCGACTGACTCCAGACACCATCTGCCTGCGCCTTGGAGAACGCGTGGTCGCAGCACAAGGCGATGCGGTATGGGAAATCCGGCATCTCCTAAAGGCCCCGATCCTCCTGCAGAGCGAAGGGGCGGAGGAGTTGACCTTTGGGTGGATCTATGTGGGCCGTCACGAGGGCCCTCCTTACACGGAAGGCGACGCGATCTGGCTCCGCATGCTGTGCGGTTATACCGCCTTGGTGCTCGACAATCTGCTCTTGCGGGATGAACTGGGGCGTATCCAGGAACAAACCGATGGCCTGGCCCGGGCGGGCTGGAGCCTGGCTACCCTGGCCGACCCGGAAACGGCGCTGGAATTCGCCTGTCGGAACGTGATCAGCGCCCTCGACCTCGACCGGATCGCCCTATACCTGCCCGGTCCCCAAGGGGAACCCGGTTGCTACATCCTTACCTGCCCCGCAAACGGTCCTGCCACGACGGTCTGGAACCCCTTGCAGGGACGCGGCCTGAGCCTGCTCCGCCGCCTCCTGGGTAGTGGAGCACCTCTCCTGATCAACCGCCGCGCCGAGTGCTCCGAACTGTTCGAAGCGATGGGATGGGACGAGTCCCTTCAGTCCGCCGCCTGCTTCCCGCTTTCCATCCCGCAGCAGCGTCCGGCGATCCTCTGTATGCTTGCCACCCGGGCGGGGGCTTTCCCGCCCCACGTCCAACAAAGCCTGGCGATCTTTTGCGGCGAGGTGGCGCTGGCGCTGGAAAACGCTTGCCTCCGGCAGACCACTGCGGCATTCCAGCCGGAGGAGGGGGGAAGCGGGCTTCCTACGGAAAGGCAGACCCCTGCCCGGATCCAACAGGCGCTAAAGGCCGGACCAGGTTCTCTGGAACAGTCCTTCCACTAGTGCCCGCAGCCACGCGAGCCCCGACCTGAAGATGCGAGTATTCCACAGCGTCTTCGTCCCACAGGAGCCCAAGCGGAGCGCCCGTCGTTGCTTCACCCCAAGCCTCGCAAGCGGGCAAGAAAAGGATTGCCGAACACCTTCGCCCAGGCCTTCCCCTTCCGGCGAGGTGGGCACGGGGAGACCCCAGAACGGTTGCCTTCTGGACACCGTTCGCAGCCGCAATCCGGCCAAAAGAAAATGCCCTGTCAACCACAGGGCAGCCATGTGCGGTAGCGGTCCCAGGACAACGCGTCGCCTAGGGGCAAGCAGCAATCGCCAGGAACTGCTGTTCCAGCAGGATGGTCATATAGAGCAGCAACGCAGCAACCGCGCAAAACAGTCGCAGATCACGGTTGTACATTTCGCCCACCTTCGCGTTGGACTACAGTTTGTAGTATAATGAAAGCCCGCCCGCGGGACAAGGAGCCAAGATTACAATTCGATGACAACGGCGCAGATCCTTGCCTCGCAAGCGAGAGTTGACATTATGGAAAAAGTGTTATATCATAGCTCTAAACCGCATGAAGTTGAAAGGACCGCCAGGATGGGCATCGTGCGGACGATCATGGCGTTGGTCCTCTTCCTTCTAGGGAGCATTTCCCTGCTACTCGGGCTAGGCACGATCTTCTCCCGCGAATACCTCGAAGCGCTCCGGTCGTTGACCCGGGAATCCACCCATCTGGGAGCCAAGGCCGCTCGCGACGCTGCGTTCCTTCCGCTTCTGGAAGGTGCCTCTCGCCTGGTCGAGGCAGTTACCCGTATGGTGCAAACGGCGGTAGGAGTTGGGGCATTCCTCTGTCTGCTCGGAGCCGGGCTCTGCGCGCTAGGCTACTGGATGCTCAGCGAGATCCGGTAGGGAGAGGAAGAGCATGGAGGGCTCCAGCCATTCCGAGACGGGGAGCGTGCTGCGGGCCTACTTGACTGCCCTGCAGGCAGCGCCGGAGTTTCTCGAGGCTCGGCAACGGTTCATGCCCCTATGGCTTCTCCCCCTCGTGCCCCACCCGGCGCCTGTGGCCGAGGAAGAGTCCCCCCGACGGGTGGCCCTGAGTCCGGAAAACGCGCTGGAGCGCTTTCCGGCCCTCGTGCTCCTCGGAGACCGGGGAAGCGGCAAGAGCGACCTCCTGAAGCGCCTAGCATTGGTCTATGCCGAAGCGTTCTCGACGCGAGCGCCGACCCCTTCGGATGCTGCCCGCCTGCTCCCCTTCTACGTCGATCTTTCCGGATACACCGGAGGGAGCATCCCCGAACTGCTGTTAGGGATCCTGCGCCGCTACGGAGCCCCGCACGCGGATTTGGCCACGTTGGAAAAGATTCTCCGTAGCCATTCGCTTCTCCTGCTCTTCGATGGCCTGGAGGACATCGCCCCGGCCCACCAGGTCGAGGGATTGGCGGCGATCACGGGCTTCCTCGCCAAGCTCGGGGGCGGACACCGCTACGTGGTCGCCTGCCACACGGGCGATTTCCCCTTGTTCCAGCCCTGGTTTTCGCGCGCGACGGTGCTGTCCATCCGCGAGCTGGACGACCTGTTCGTGCGCAGGTACCTGGGAGGACTGCTCCCGGAATCGCTCGCGCGACGCCTGTTCGAGGATCGGGACCTTTATCCACTCCTGCATAACCCGCGTTGCCTGGTCATTCTCTCCCAGGTGGCACACGAGCACCACCAACGTGGCCGCTTTCCAGCCAAAGGGCTGCTGCTCCTGGAGCTGGTCCGCGCTTTGCTGCGGACGACGCTTCCTGAGCTCTTCGATGCGGGTAAAGAAGCCCGCTGGCTGCGTTTTTTGGCCCACTGGGCGTGGCTGATCTTCCTCCGAGGGGCGGAAACGATCCCTCGTGAGGAGGCCTTGGACCTCCTGGCAAAGGCGATGTCCCCTGCGGCCGGGGAAGCGGGCCTTCCCCATCCGACTCATTTCGTGCGCTGGCTGCAACGGGCCGGGATCCTGACGCTTTCGCCGACCGGGGAAGGGTTCGCCTTCCGCCAACCCTCGTTGCGCAATATCCTGGCAGCCTGGTACCTGGAAAACGAGCCTCAGCCTCTGAAACCGGGCGAACCCCATTTCCAGGAGGCCTTACTCCCCCTCTGGTACGGGATCACCGCGGACCGTAAGGCGCTGGCGGCCCAGCTGGTGCAGGAAGGGCAAAAAGGGGTCTCGCTGCTCGTTCGCTGCCTGGTGGAGGCCGAAGATCCCTCTTCGTGGAGCACGGTGCTCGCCGAGTATCTGGGGGGTCGTCCGGCGCTGCACGACATGGCCGGACGTGCGCTGGAGGAGCTGGGTTACCTGGACGAAGCAGCCGCGCAACTGGAAGAAGCCCTCTCCCTGGGGCTAGAGCGCGCGGATCTCGCCTTTCGTCTTGGCCAGATCTACGAACGGAAAGACGACCTAGAGCGCGCGCGCCGGGAGTACGAACGCGCTGCGGCCCTGGACCCCGCTGTCCCCGTCTATCGCCGACACCTGGGCGTGGTCTGCGGGAAGATGGGGGACTATGAAGAGGCCACCAACCGGCTTAAGGAGGTGGTGCAGGAGCATATGGCTGCCTGCGCCCGGGCCTCCTTCGACCTGGGCCAGGTCTATCAGCTCCAGGGGCGGTACGGGGCCGCCCTCGAGGAGTTCCGTCGAGCGGTCACCCTGATGCCTCAGGTGGTCGAATACCGCAACAGCCTGGGGCTGATCTACGGGCTTCTGGGCGAGCACGAACGAGCGGAGCAGGAACTGCTGGCCGCGTTGCGTCTGGCACCCGACGACCCCTGGGCACACAACGAGCTGGGGGTCATCTACGAGCGGCAGGGCCGTGACGAGGAGGCCTTGGGGTGCTTCATGCGCGCCTTGGACCTCGCACCGGACGAGCCGCTCTACCATCGCAACGCCGGGGCGACCTACCATCGGCTGGGGCGCTCCTTCGAGGCCTTGCAGGAGCTGCAGACGGCGGTCGAACTCGACCCCAATTATGCCGACGCCTACCACGTGCTCGGGCTAGTCCACCAAGCGCTGGGCCGTCACGAGGAGGCGCTCCACGACTTGCGCCGGGCAGTGGAGCTGCAACCGGACCGGGCCATCTACCACCGTCACCTGGGGATCGCTTTTCGCCGGCTCGGCCGCACCGAGGAAGCAACCTCGGTCCTGCGGCGAGCGGTGGAGTTGGCACCCGAAGAGCCGGCCGGCCATCAGGAACTGGCGGAGGCCTACTGGGAGCAGGGGCGCGTGGAGCAGGCGCTGGAAGAATACCGCTGGGCCCTGGAGCTCGCTCCCGGCCAGTCGGTCTACCACCGGGACCTCGGGGTCGCGCTGCGCCGGTTGGGGAAGCTCGAGGAGGCCGAAAAACACCTGACCACCGCGCGGGAGCTGGACCCTTCGGACCCCCGCAACCACTACGAACTCGGGCAGCTCTTTGCCTTGCGGGGCCAGGCAGAAGCCGCGCTCGCCTGCTACGAGGAAGCCGCTCGACTCGATCCGCACTCTCCCCTCTACCTGCTGCGCGAAGGCGAGATCTGCCGCCAGCTTGGGCAGCTCGAGCGCGCCGAAGCGTTGCTCCGACAGGCCCTCGGTATGGCTCCGGAGATGGCCGAGATACACGCCGAGCTTGGGAAGGTCTATTCGGCCCAGGGGCGCGATGAGGCCGCGCTCGAGTACTTCCGGCGCGCCACTGTCCTGGCCCCGGGCGTCGCCGAGTACCAGACCTGCCTGGGCGGCGCCCTGCGCCGCCTGAGACGACGGGATGAGGCCGCCGTCGCGCTCCACAGTGCCACCCGCCTGGAGAAAGGCTACGCCCCCGCGCACTATGAGCTTGCGGAGCTCCTGCACGACGAGGGGCGACTGAAGGAAGCACTCGCCGAGTACAACCGGGCTGTGCGCCTCTTGCCCCAGGACCCTTCCTACCGTCTGGCGCTGGCCCGTACCGCGCGGGAACTGGGACGCTTCAGCGAAGCCACAGAACACCTGGAACGGGCCATCGCCCTTGCCCCACAGGACGCCGTTGCCCATTTCGAACTGGGCCGGGTCTACCAGGAGGAAAAGCGCCTGGAAGAGGCACTGGACAAATTCGAGCGCGCCCTCGCTCTCGATCCCAAGCAACCGGTCTTCCACTATCGGCGCGCTCAAGTCCTGGCCAGCCTGGGTCGCAAGGATGAGGCGATCGCTGCCCTGCGGGAAGCGATCCGGTTGCAGGAGCGGTATGCGGAGGCTTACCTCCTCCTGGGCGATATCCATCTGGAACGCGGGGAGGTCCAGGAAGCCCGTGGGGCATACCAGCGCGCCGTCGAGGCTGCCCCCGACCGGGCCGACCACCACGCCCGCTTGGGGAAGTTGTTGGTCCATCTGGGGGAGCTGGAAGAAGCGCGCCGGGAGCTCGAGCTTGCCCTCGAGCGCGACCCCGAATGCGCTGCGGCCCTCAATGCGCAGGGACACCTCCTGGAACGCACGGGCAACCCAGATGCAGCGCTTCAGGCCTACCAGCGGGCATTGCAGCTTGCGCCCCAGGAGGGCACCTTCGCCTACGATCTGGCTGCCTGCCTCGCGCGGCAGAAGCGCACGGCCGAAGCGATCGTGCACCTGCGCTCGGCCCTGGCGGCCGAACCCCAGCGGGCCGACTGGCACCATGCCTTGGGCCTATGCTACGCCCAGATGGGAAAGTGGGCTGCCGCCGTTGGCCATCTGTCCCGGGCCACACAGCTGGAGCCCACCGAAGCGCGTTATCACCATGACCTGGGCATCGCGCAGCAACGGCTGGGCCTGCTCGAGGAAGCCTCCGCGTCGTTGGAGGAAGCGCTCCGCTTGGATCCTTCCCGCGCGGCCTGGCAAGAGGAACTGGGGACAGTCTACCTGGAGCGGGGATGGGTACGCGAGGCGCTGGGCGAGTTCCAGGCAGCCGTCGCCCGCGAGCCAAAGAAAGCCCGCTACCGCTATTCTCTCGCCCGGGCACAGGAACGCCTGGGCCAGCGCCAGGCCGCACTGGACACGCTGCGCGAGGCCCTACGGTTGGATCCGAACCTGGCTCCAGCCTACGACCTGGCCGGCCGCATCTTGGAAGCCCAGGGGCGCCTGGAGGAAGCCCGGGAGCTGTATCGTCGCGCGGTAGAGAAGGCCCCCCGGGTGGCAGCCTACCGGGTCCATCTGGGGGGCGTCTTGCAACAGCTCGGGGCCGGCCAGGATGCCCTGGTTCAGCTCCAAAAGGCGATCGAGCTGGAGCCCGACGCTCCCGCCTGGCAGCTGGAAATGGCGCGCGTGCTCCGTGCCTTGGGCCGCACCGAGGAAGCGCTGCCTTATGTGGCCCGCGCGGCGGAAACACGGCCGGCCCCCTGCTATGCGGCACTGCACGCTGACTACCTGCTTTCGCTCGACCACGTCGAGGAAGCCGGTAAGGTTCTCGCGCGAGCGCTTGCCCGGTCACCTGAAGATCCAGCCCTCCTGCATATGCAAGGACGGTGGCACCAGCGCGTTGGCCACCTGCAGGAGGCGCTGGCCGCTTACCGCCGCGCCGTCGACAAAGCCCCCCAAGAGGCGGGCTACCGCCTGGATTTGGGCATCGTGCTCCGTCAGGGTGGGGAGGAAGAGGCCGCGATCGGCTCTTTCCAGGAGGTACGCCGCCTGAACCCGCGCGACGCGCGGGCGATCTACGAACTGGGGCGCACCTACGCCCAGCAGGGACGGATGGAGGAAGCGCTCGCCGCCTACCGAGAGGCGCTCGCCTTAGCCCCCGGGGAAGCGCTCTATCACGGCACCTTGGGCAGCGCGCTATATCACGAGGCCGCCCGCGAGATGGAACTCCGGGGAACCGGACTGCTCGCCCAACGGCACCCGGAACGGCTCGAGGAGGCGGTCGAACACCTGGAACAGGCGCGGCGGCTTGCCCCACAGGAAGACCGCTGGTCATACGACCTGGGGACCGCGCTCGGGCTTTCCGGACGGCACGAGGAAGCCTGCCGCGCTTTCCAGCAGGCGCTCGCGATCGCCGCCGCGCGGGCTTTTCGCCCTAGCCCGACCTGGATCACCCTCTTGGACGGACGCCCTGTTCCGAACATCGAAGCGCTCTACCGCTGCGCTCTGGGCAAATCGCTCCATGCCGTGGGAAGGTCGGCCGAGGCACGGGAAGAGCTGCAGCGGGCCATCGCTTTGGCGCCCCAGGACGCCGAAGCGCATGCGACGCTCGCCCAGGTGCTGGAGGCCGAAGGGAGGTTGGAGGAAGCCGCCGCCGAACTGCAGGCGGCGATCGCCCGGGATCCTCAGCGTCCCGTACTGCGCTACCGCCTGGGACTCTTGCTGCAGCGAATGGGGCAGCCGGAACAGGCAGCCGAAGCGCTCCGGGAGGCCACCACCCTCCAGAGCAGCTTTGCCCCGGCTCACGCGGCCCTTGGGGATGCCTACCTGGCGCTGGGGCGCGATCTCGAAGCCGGTAAGGCCTATCAACGTGCCATCCAGCTGGACCCCGTGAGCCCGCAGCACCATTACCAGTTGGCGCGCTGGGCGTACCGTCAGGGCCGCTACAGCGACGCCGAGCGGGAAATGATCCAGGCGTTAGGCCTGTCCCCAGAACAGGCCAACTGGTACGACGAATTGGGGCAGATCTATCTGGCACAGGGGAAATATCAGGCGGCGAGCGAAGCCTTTCGCGCCGCGCGCGAGCGCGATCCCGATGAGCCGCTCTACGCTCATCACCTCGCAACCGCCCTACTGCACCTGGAACAGCTGCCCGAGGCAATCGCCACCCTTCAGGAAGCGGTGCAAAGGTCGCCCGATCGCGCGGACTGGCGGGACGACCTGGCTGGCCTCTACCTCCGATCGGGGCGCTTCCGGGAGGCCCGGGCCGAGCTCGAGCGTGCGGTGCAGATCGACCCCCAAAACCCTGCCCTTCAGTGCCACCTCGCCGCCGCCCTGCGCCTCGAGGGGCGCCTCCAGGAAGCCCACGAACTCCTCACGACCCTCCTCAAGGCCCGGCCGGACCACGCAGAAGCACACTTCGAGGTGGGCCTGACACTCGCTGCGGGCGGCGACATGGCCGGTGCCTTGCCTGCATTCCAGGAAGCGGCAAGGCTCTCCCCCCAGGAGCCTCGCTTCCTCGAGACGCTCGGCCAGGCACAGGAACAGGCCGGCCGGATCGAGGAAGCTCTGGCTACCATCCAGCGATGGATCGAGGTCGATCCGGGCAACCCGATTGCTCACGAACGGTTGGGGAACCTCCTCGCCCGGCAAGGGAACTTGCGCCAGGCGCTCAAAGAGATGCGCACCGCCTCCCAACTGGCCCCGAACGAACCCCGCTATCTGCGACAGGCGGCAGCCATCTGTCGCCAGTTGCGTTGGTTCGACGAGGCACGTGCAGCGCTCAGCCGTGCCCTGGAATTGGCACCTCAGGATTCCTCTACTTACGTAGAACTCGGCATGCTCTTCCTGGAGGAAGGCCAGGTGGACCAGGCACGCAGACAGTACGAACAAGCGATCTCCCTGGACCCCCGCAACGCCGAGGCGTACTACCGCGCCGGTGTGCTCTACCGACGCCAGAAAGACTATGACCGGGCTGTCGAATACCTCCGTCAGGCGACTCGCCTCCGCGCAGGGTACTCCGAAGCGCTGGTGGAACTGGCCAAAGTGACGACCATGGCCTTCATGACGCGCCATTTTCGGCGCCCGGCCACCTAAGAGGCTCTCCAAGCCGAACGCGTGGCCGTCCGCAGCTAGCCGTCGTCCCCGGATGCAGCGATCGGTAACCACACGGTAAAGGCGCTTCCCTTCCCCGAAGCGCTCTCGACGGTGATCCGACCTCCGTGCTCTTGCACAATCCCTAGACTCACCGGAAGGCCTAGGCCCGTTCCGCCCGCCTTGGTGGTGAAAAAGGGCTCGAACAGGTGCTCCAAAACTTCCGGCGGCATCCCAACCCCGGTGTCCGAAAACGTCACCGCGACCTCCTGCCCCACCCGCTCCGTACGGATCTGGAGTGTCCCTCCCTTGGGCATCGCCTGGGCCGCGTTTTGGAGCAGGTTCAGGAAGACCTGCTTCATACGGCTTGCATCCACCGCCACCAACGGCAGGTCGGCGCTATAGCTTTCCTGGATCGCGATCCCATTCCGTTCCAACCGGGTCCGGGTCAAGGCCATCGTCTCTCGCAGCACCTCGTTAATGTCTGTGGGGACCCTGCGCGGAGGTAACTGACGCGCAAAATCCAGCAAGTCATGGATAATCTGGCCTGCCCGACGTGCTTCCGCCAGGATCTTCTCCACGTCGGGCCGATGGGGAGAATCCGCTTCCATCTCTTCCAGCAAGATCTCGGCAAACCCGATGACACTGGTCAGCGGGTTGTTCAGTTCGTGAGCGACCCCAGCAGCGAGCTCGCCGATCGCGGCCAGGCGCGCCGACTGTACCAGCCTGGCCTGTGCTTCCCGGAGACGGGTCATTTGCTGGTGCAAATCCTGGTAGAGGCGCGCGTTCTCAATGGCAGCTGCCGCCTGGTCGGCCAGAAGTCCCAGGATACGCAGTTCCGCCTCGTCGAACTCGTGCGGCGACTGGAAAGCCACATTCATGACCCCTACCACTCGGTCGCTCGCCCGCAGGGGTATGCCCACGATCGCACCACCCCATGGCCAATCCCGATATAACGGATGCGCGTTCACATCCGGGATGACCAGTTGCTGGCCGGTGCGCGCAACCGTTTCCGTGAGCCCTCCTGGGCGCGGCCAGCCCAGTGGCTCCACACTCCCGTCGGAAGAAAGCGCCGCACCGAAGGTCAGGCGCTCTCCATCGTAGAGGAAGATGTGCGCATCGTCTCCGGACACCAGATCTAGCGCGATTTCCAGGATCGCTCGCAGCACCGGGCCAAGCTCCAGGCTCGAGGTCAACCGTAAGCTGGCCTGTCGCAGCGCTTCCAGTTCCGTGCTGCGCCGCCGTTCTCGCTCAAAGAGCTGCGCGTTTTCTACCGCAACCGCGGCGTGATCGGCAAAGAGGGTCAGGAAGTAGAGATCTTCCTGGCGGAACGCCCCCTTTCGGCTGGCGTTGTCCAGCGCGATCACGCCCGTAACCCGCCCTCGATAGCGCAACGGAGCCACGATCGCGGACTGGATCGCCCGCATCTCCTCGATCTCCCCGTCGTAGCGGATGGCCGGGTCGCGGGCATCCGAGATCAACAACGGCCGGCCCTCGCGTGCCGCTTTCGCGGAATACCCCTCACGCTCCGCAAAGCTCACTTGCCGAATGCGGGGATCCGTGTATCCTACCAGAGCCCGCATGCGTAGCTCCCCGGTCCGTTCGTCGCGCAACAGGATCGAACCCTTCTCGGCGGCCGGGATGGCCTGGATGGCAGCTACCAGCACGTTCTCCAGCAAGGGCTCCAGTTCGAGCGTGCTGGTCAACGCAGCGGTCGCTCGCGCCAATGCCTCGGCCCTCCGGCGTTCTTCCTGCGCGCCGGCCAGGATCCGCGCGTTGCGCAGGGCGACAGCCAGATGCGCGGCCAGCAGCCCGAACAGCTCGAGGTCGTCCGAGGAAAAAACACCGGTTGGCGCACCGCGTACCCCCAGCAGGCCGAAACGCTCGCCCTCCCAACCGATCGGCGCTGCTAACACCGGCCCCGCGCCCTCCTCCCTGCGCAGCACGCGCGCCCGGCTGGACAGTCCCTCTTCCCAGAGCCCGCAAGGGTCTAGCGAAGAGGCCGCATCTCCCGTAGTGGCCACCAGCTCCAGGGCACCCGTTTCCTCAGCATAACGGTAGAACCATGCGGCACGAGCACCGAGCAGCTCTTGCACCGAGCGAACCATTCCCGCAACCAGACACTCGGGATCCTGCTCCGCCATCAGCTCCAGGCTGATGCGTTGCAGTTCCCGCAGGCGGGGCAATAGCCCCCTTCCGCGGCCTTTTCGGGCTCCTTTTGACATCCCCGGCATCCCCCTTGGGGGCTCCTAGCCTACTGCTGCAGGGCACGCGACAGGCGCATCCCCCTTCGCTCCAGCAGCTTGCGGCGACCCAGTGGACCGGAAAGGAGATAAGTCTGGATGAGCTCCTGCACCCCCTCGACCAGGAGACGCGACAAGGAGGGTTCGTCCGCAAACATCGCGTCCGCCCCTGCCCCTGCTGCTTCAGCAGCCGCAAGCACACGGTCGGCTCCGCCAAAAGCCTGTGCCGCTGGAGACGCGGTGCGCTGCAGGAACACGGCAAGCGTCGGGACTTTACTCCGAAGCCAGGCTTCCTGGAACTCGGCCAGCGCGGCCGCCAGTACCCCGGGGGGTTCGTGGAGCTCCGGCCGCAGCTCGGGGTTGCCGACCAAACCAATCACGGGCAGCTCAAAGCGTCCGGCGAGCCGCACCAGGCGGGCGGCCTTGCGCCACCCACTGGATCCGATGGCGCGCCGGCGACCTGTCCCGAAGAGAGAGCGATTCCCGAGACCCGCGGCCAGGAGAAGCACCGCAGGCCCCTCCCCCTGAAGCCGGGCCAGACCAGCCCGCAAACCCGGTGCATCGCTCGCCCCCCGGTCCCCGTGAAGTTCGAGCGCTGGGCCGAAGAGTTGGCCTAACGGGGCAGGAAGGTCCCAGAACAACCCCCTGCCCCGGCCGGGCAGGCGCAGCGCCAACCCAGCACCGCCGCGAAGGAAGTCCAGTGCGCCAGCCAACACCGCGCGCTGTTCCCGTCGCGTCACCACATTGTCCGCCCATCCGGCCTGCAGGAGGCGCCGTGGATGGTCAGCGCACTCGGGCGGGAGCCTCCCCGCCTCACGCAGCGCCTCCGGCAGCAGGAGCCCCAATGCGGAGCCGCGTTCCGCAAAGAGCAGGTCGGCCCGCAGTGCCAGCGCCGCCAGCGGTCCATAGCACGGACCAGCGACCAAGACGAGCCAGGGCACTTTCCGCTCGGCCAGCCGGGAAAGTGCCATCCAGCAGGCACGCACCCCGCGTTCGTCGGGACCGCCCTGGGCCGCCGTCAACACCCAGAGCAATGGCCGGCGCTCCTGGAAAGCCACCTCCGCCACCTGCAGTAGCGCTCCCACTTCTTCCGGCCCCCAGCGCGCCGTATAGTCCGTCACCGCCACCGCGACCGGCTGTCCAAAAAGCGCTGCCCGGCCCACTCGGTTGGGAGAAGGGGGCAGATCGGGCAACGGAGCAAACGATCCCTCGTCCACGAGCCGTTCCAGGCGGGACGACGCTTCCCAAGGGAAATGAAACTCGCACCACGGGCAGACCATCAACCCGACGCGCAACTCCTCCAGCGCCGTATCTTCGCCGCAATGCGGGCAACGAAGATGGACCTGCCCGGGGATCTCACCCGGCGGCCACGAGGGTAGCACAAGGGAACGGCGCGTCAAAAAGGACCTCCTTCGCCATCAGGCCTTTCGGCCCTATGGTACACGACCTGCATGGCACTGTCAAGTACTTTGCGTTTTGCAGGCCGCCATGGTAGAATGCGACCCGGGAGAAGCGCGGACGGACAAGGAGGTCCGATGGCCATCACCAACTTTGATCAGCTTTTGGACGAGGCCCGACGGGTAGGGCCGAAACGCATCGCCATCGCCGGCGGGGACGAGCACGAGGTACTGCTGGCGGCTCAGGAGGCCACCACGCTGGGCATCGCCCATTGCATCCTGGTGGGCAACCTGGAAAAGATGCACCAGGTCGCGCGGGAGCACGGCATCAGCCTCTACGGCATGAGCATGCTCGACGAGCCCGACAGCCAGAAGACCATCCGCCGTGTGCTCAGCCTGGCCCGGGAAGGCGAGGCCGACGTGATCATGAAGGGCAACGTGAGCACCAGCGCCCTGCTCCACTGGGTGCTCAACCGCGAGATCGGTCTGCGCACCGGCCGGCTCCTCTCACACGTTGGCGTCTTTGAGGTCCCAGGATACGACCGCTTCATCTTCATTACCGACGGTGGGGTGAACATCTCTCCGACCGTGGACCAGAAACTGGAGATCATCCAGAACGCGCTGGACGTTGCCCATCGTCTGGGCATCCCCGAGCCGAAAGTAGCCCTTATCGCCGCGACCGAGCTCCTCAGCCCCCATATCCCCGCTTCCCTCGATGCCCTGGCCCTGGCCAAGATGGCGGAGCAGGGGTGGATCGAGGGGGCCGTGGTCGACGGCCCCCTGGCCCTCGATACGGCCGTTTCCCCCGAGGCCGCGGCGATTGCCAAGGCGCGGGGGCCGGTGGCCGGCCACGCCGATATCCTGGTGGTGCCCGACGTCGACACCGGGAACATGGTCGCCAAGGTCATCACCTTCTTCGTGCGGGGTCGGATGGCCGGAGTGGTCATGGGCGCCAAGGTTCCCCTGGTGATCAGTTCCCGCGCTGACCTGCACGAAGTGAAATTGGTCTCGATGGCCCTGGGGGTCGTCCTGGCGGCCAACCAGGGGGTGCGAGCGAGATCGGGGTAGTCCATGGACGCCTTGTCGCCGATCCTCGCGCTGGACATCGGCTCCGGCACGCAGGATCTGCTCCTTTATGATCCAGCGCAACCTCTCGAAAACTGCGTCAAGATGGTCCTCCCTTCGCCCACTAGCATCCTGGCCGGGCGGATTGCCCGGGCTACGGCGGCTGGCCAGGACATCTTCCTTGAAGGTCCGCGCATGGGCGGAGGTCCGTGCGTTTCCGCCATGAAGCGGCATCTTCGGGCGGGCTACCGCGTGTACGCCACGCCGGAGGCCGCTCGCACCATCCGCGACGACCTGGAAGAGGTGCGCGCCTTCGGCGTACAGGTCGTGGAAGAAGCTCCGGCGGGAACCCTGCGTCTGCGCACGGGGGACGTCCAGCTCGAGGCGCTGCGCGAAGCGCTCGCGCTCTTTGATCTGCCTTGGCCTTCTGCGTTCGCCGTGGCGGTGCAGGACCACGGGGAGGCACCCGGGCTCAGCCAGCGACGGCTGCGCTTCCGGCAATGGGAGGAACTGCTTTACAACGGCGGAGCGCTCCACGCGCTGGCCTACCGGAAGGTCCCGCCCCATCTGACACGGATGCGAGCCGTGCAACAGGTGTTGCCGGAAGCCCTGCTTATGGATACCGGATCGGCGGCCGTCTGGGGCGCCTTGTGTGACGAATGGGCGGCGGAGCGGCGCGAGCGGGGCCTGGTGGTGGTCAACGTCGGCAACCAGCACACCTTGGGGGTGCTGGTACAAGGCGCGCGCATCTGGGGCCTCTTCGAGCACCATACGGCGCTGATCGACTCCGCACGGCTGGCTTCCCTCGTGGAACAACTGCAGGCCGGGACGATCTCGGGAGAAGAGGTTCTGGCCGAAAACGGCCACGGAGCCACCGTCGATCCCCGCTATCCGGCCGCAACAGGGGTGTTCCAGGATGTGACAGTCACCGGGCCGCGCCGCGAGTTGGCGCGCCCCTTGGGATACCATCGGGCTGCGCCGTACGGAGATATGATGCTCGTGGGCGCCTTCGGCCTGGTCTCCGCCGCCCGCTACCTGGCTGGGCTCGGAGAACTGCCGCCGGGATAGCGCGCTACGGTTGCAAAGGACGCCGGAGGAAGCCAGGGCGCGGCACCCCGCCGGTGGGCAGACGATCCGATTTTGCCCAGCGCCGAAGTGGAATCGCCACCGGCAATCCGTGAGGTAGTTCGGTACCGGCACGGCCGAGCGCCCACGACCTCTGCGAGGAACTGTGCCGTAGCCCGTTCTGGCCCCAGGCGGATCTCCCTGCTTTGCGAGCAACGGCTACCCACAGGAGCGCGTGCCCTGGCAGCGGTTTGACAAAGCCCGACAGGTGTACTATGATGCGCACGCAGCGTCGGAGAAAACCGACTTGACGAGGTGGCCCATGGCAAAGACACGCTGGTTGCTCCTTTCCCTGGCATTTCTGCTCGTGATCCTCGCCGTCCTCGGGGCCTGTGAGACGGTGGGCACTCCGCAGCCGACCGCGACACCGGGCACCCCCGCGCCCATCCAGGAAACCCCAGCGACACCCGGCACCCCAGGTGCCTATCCTTCCCCCGAGCGTGCCCCGGCTTTCTATCCCTATCCGACTCCGTAAATGTCCCGCACGCGTGCCTGGTACTGGCTGTTGCTGTGGGGCGGGGGCCTTCTGGCCCTCGCCCTATTGCTGTACGGCCGCCAGGAACGGGTGGACTGGGATACGCTGCAATGGCAGGGGCCCTTCCCGGCAGGCGACCTCTACCGCAAGCGGCGCCTGGCGCAGGAAATCGTCCCACGGCGGGATGGACTGAGTGCGGTGGAGGTCCAGTTGCTGGACCGGCCGGGGAGCGGCCGGCCGGCCGTCCCGCTCCTCCTGCAGCTCTGTCGCGACGCTGCCTGCGCGGAAACTGTGGCCGCAGCCACCATTCCCCCGGAGGCGCTGAGCAATCCGTCGACGATCCTCCGCTTCCCCCCCGAACGGGACTCGGCCGGGCGCTCCTACTGGTTGGTCGCCAGCGCTCCCTGGGCGGATGTCCCAGCCCAAGGGACCCTCCGTGCCGATATCGTCGACCGATACCCCGAGGGCAGCCTGTGGCGGGACGGCCGGCCGACCGAGGGCGACCTGGCCTTCCGCACCTACTACAGCGTTGAGATGCCTGGCCTGCTGCGTGAAGCGATGGCCGGCACGGTGCGATCCCTGAGGTTCCTCCCAGCCCTGTTCCTGCTCTTCCTGGCGCCGGGCTTGCTCCTGGTGCGCTGTGTACCCGGTGCAGGAGACGATCCGATCGAACGCCGGGTCCTCGCCCTGGGGTTGAGCGTGGCCTTCTGGCCGGTCGCGTTGCTCCTGCTCTCGCAAACCCCGCTTCGCTGGAACGTCCTCGAAGCCCGCCTTGCCGGCGGCGCGCTGGGGGCAACCGCGCTGGGGCTTGAGGTGTGGGACGTCGTACGTGGTCGAATGGGGTTCCGCAGGCAGTGGCTTGGGCCGGCCCTGGGACTACTGGCGCTCGCAGGATTGGGCTTGGTGCTGCGCAGTCTGCAGGCGGCCGACCTTCCTGGGCCCCTGTGGATGGATGCGGTGCACCATACCCTGGTCGCGCGCCGGATCGTCGAAGGAGGTGCCATACCGGCCGACTATCTTCCCTATGTCCGAGCTCCGGCGACCTACCATTACGGCTTCCAGAGCCTGGTGGCACTGCTGCACGTATGGAGCGGCGAGCCGCTGCCGCGCGCCCTGCTGATCGTAGGTCAGACATTGAGTGCGCTTGCCGGCATCGCCCTCTACCCCTGGGGGAAACGCCTGGGCCGCTCCCCGTGGGCCGGCCTTGTGGCGGCAGCCGTCCCTACGGCGTTCACATGGATGCCCTCCTATGCCCTTTCCTGGAGCCGCTACACCCTGGTCGCCGGCCTTTTCCTTCTTCCGGTGACGACGATCCTTTTCCGGCGCTGGGCAGAACGTGCGCGTTGGCACGCCGGGCTCTGCCTGACCGTTGCGCTGACCTGCGCGGGCCTCCTGGTGACCCACCTTCGTGTGGCGGCGCTGTTTGCCTTTTGGGCCTTGCTGGATGCACTGGCAACAGCCGTAGGAAGCCGGTACGCACCCCAGCCGATGCTGCGGCCGGCCTTGCGGGCGATCGTTGCCGCGTGTGGCGCGATGCTATTGACCGCGCCCTGGTTGATCCGTTCCATCCGGCTGTTGTGGGTGCCGGCCGCGCGAACCTGGCCCGCTGCAACGGACGGTCTTTCCTTCTACTATGCCTCAGCGGGAGCCGGTCGATGGGCAGCCCTCTTGGGATTGTTGGGGGCGGCCGCCGGACTCTTCTGGCGGCGGCGAGAAACGCTCGTCCTGCTGGGGTGGAGCGCGCTGCTTTTCCTGCTCGCGGGCGGAAAGTTGCCTGGCCTAACCAGCGGCGGCCTGTTTGACAGCACCTCGGTGAACGTGGCGCTGTACCTGCCCGTGGCCCTGGGGACAGCACTGGCCGTGGGAACCCTTGCCCGCGTCGCGCTCCAGTTCCCTCGCAGCGCGCAAAAGTGGCTCAGGCAGACCGCCCTGGTGGCCCTGGTGGCGGCCAGCCTCTGGGGAGCACGGGGCCTGAAGCAGGTGGTCAACGCCCAGACGGGGCTGCTCACCCAGGCAGACGTGAAAGCGATGGCGTGGATCGAAGCGAACACGCCGCCGGATGCCGTATTCCTGATCAACTCCTTTGAGTGGATGGATCACGTCTTTGCGGGGAGCGATGGCGGCTACTGGATTGAGCCGCTTACCGGGCGGCGGACGTGGCCGCCCCCGGCCCTCTACGGTTTGGGGGAGTCCTCCGAAGTGGCGCAGATCAACAGGGTGGCCCGCGCGGCCATGGGAAGCGAGGGGGAAACCCTCCATGCGCTGCTACGGGGAGCAGGAATCACGCACGTCTACCTGGGGCGATTCGGGGGTGCGCTTGCGCCGGAAAAACTGTGCCGGCCCTTCTTCCGGCCGGCCTACGCGCAGGATGGGGTGTGGGTGTTCGAGCTAGAACCCTAGCCTCACTTCGGGAGCGGGGGGACGGGGATTCCGGTCAGACGCTTCATCCGTCCCTTGGACAGGCGTGGTGCGCCGGCGCGGATGGCCTCCTTCCGGCGTTCCTCCAACCGCCGCATCCGATGCCGGTGTTTGCGCATGACCATCTTCTTGCGTTTGTTCATGGCCCCCTCCTGAAAAAAGCACCTTTCGTGTCACAAGGGGCCGGCCTTGGCTGGCCGGCCATCGCGGTGCATTATAGCCTTGGGACCTAGGGTTGTCAAACCCGATTTGACGCCCCGCGAGAATGGGGCTATAATGCGGCTGTTATAGGGACGGGCACGGCAGTCTGCCTGTACATAGAATCATGGCTCTGAGGGATTTCGATGCCGAAGCGAACCTACCAACCCAAGTACCTACGCCGGCTGCGCAAGCATGGCTTTCGTGCCCGGATGGCCACCCGGGGTGGACGGAAGGTTCTCAAGGCCCGGCAGTTGAAGGGCCGTTGGCGCCTGACCGCAAGCGACGAGCCAAGAGGACGGAAGTGACCGTGGAGGGCCGTACCCGCCAGCTATGCCCGGAGGAGACCGTCGGGTGCGGCCATCGAGCAAGAACGGGTGAAACGGCGTTATCGCCTGCGAGGGAAAAGCCGCTTTGCCACGATCCAGCAACAAGGCAAACGTTGGGTGCACAGCTGGTTGATCCTGGGGGGATTGCCCAACGACCTCGGGTTCACCCGCTGTGGCTTTGTGGTCAGTCGCCGCTTGGGGAAAGCGACGGAGCGCAACCGGATCCGCCGCCGCCTGCGGGAAGCCGTGCGCCAGCGTTACGCCCAGATCCGCCCGGGCTGGGACCTGGTGTTCATCGCCCGGGCGGGCATCGGCAAAGCGGACTTTCGGGGGATTGGAACAGCCGTCGAGGCTCTCCTGCGGGAGGCTGGCCTCTGGCAGGCGCCGGAGAATGGGGCGCATGCGTAGGCTATTCCTGGTTCTGATCCGCGTTTACCAACGGACGCTCTCTCAAGTGCTCCCTTCAACCTGCCGTTTCTATCCCTCGTGCTCCGAGTACGGCTACCAGGCCATCGCTCGATACGGCGTCCTCAAGGGAGGATGGCTGGCCATCCGGCGCATCTTTCGCTGCCATCCCTTTCATCCCGGAGGGTACGATCCGGTTCCGTAAGGGCAGGGGGTTCTGCCCGATTCGCTACGATGCCGCTCCCCAAGCAGCCGGGACGGCTCAGGCCAGGACAACAGGAGGGGTCGATCGTTGGGTGCTATCTGGAACGGTTTTGTACTGGCGCTAGAAGCAGCGCTCAAGTTCTTCTACGATATTCCGCCTCATAATGCCGGCGTGGCGATCATCTTTTTCACGATTGCCATGAAGATCCTGATGCTCCCCCTGAGCATCAGCCAGATGCGCTCCGCGCGCGAGATGCAGAAGCTTCAGCCCAAAGTGCGCGAGCTGCAGAAAAAGTACGCCAAGGACCGGGAGAAGCTGAACCAGGAGATGATGCGCCTTTATCGGGAGCACGGCGTGAACCCGACGGCTGGCTGCCTCCCTTCGCTGCTGCAAATCCCGATCTTCTTTGGCGTCTATTACGCTATCCTCAACCTCAGCCGCGTCCCCACTCTGGGTTCGCTTGTGGGCCGATGGGCCGGACTGTCCTTCGCCCTGGGCACCGCACCAACCGAGGCACAGTTTCTGGCAGGGCTCACGAAGGGGTTGTTCGCGGACAAGCCCTTCCTGTGGCTTCCCAACATGGGAAGCCCCGACCCCTGGCACCTGCTCCCAATCCTGGCGGGGCTCCTCCAGCTGGTGCAGCAGCGCATGATGACCCAGAAGGATAGCGATCCTCAGCAGCAGGCCATGAACAACGCGATGATGTTCATGCCGCTCATGATCGTTTTCATCGGCTGGAATTTCCCTGCTGGCCCGGTACTCTACTGGGTGATGCAGAGCCTGCTCAGCGTCGTCCAGCAATATTACACCTCCGGCTGGGGGGCCCTGCGGGACTGGCTCCCCTTCTTGCCCGAACGGAAAGCCCCAAAGAAAGAGCGCAAGCCCAGGCCGGCCCCTGAGACGAGCCAGGCAGAAACCCGCTCCGGCTGGTTCTGGCGCATGATGGAGCGCGCTTCCGCCCTCCAAGAGGAACGGAAAGCCCGCTTCGAGGGGACGTCGCTTCCGGGGGAAGGGCAATCCCCTCAGGAAGCCCCATCCCTTCCCCCGGCGCCGGAGAAGCGCCGCTCCCGCCGATGACCGATCCGGACGCCGTCCCCACGAGGAGGCACAGGATGAAACAGCCGGTCACCATCCGAGCGCAGACGATCGAGGAGGCGATCCGTCTGGCGCTGGAGCACCTTCAGTTGTCGCGGGAAGAGGTCGAAATCGAGGTCCTGGAAGAACCCGATCCGGCGGCGGGAGTCGAGGAAGCGCTCGTGCGGGTCGTGCCCAAAAGAGCCACCGGACCACTCCCCCCGGCGCCAGCCATAGGAATGGACCCACTGCGGGTCGGACAGGAGCTGCTCTCCGAGCTGCTTCGAAGGATGGGCTTCCGCGCTCAGGTCACGATCGGGGACTATGCCGTTGCCCAAGGCGAAACACAGCCTGTGCTCGATGTCACGACCACCAGCGAGCGGGACTCCGGCCTCCTCATCGGCCGCCGTGGCGAGACCTTGCAGCAGCTCCAGTTCCTGGTCAACCTGATGGTCAGCCGTCGTATCCAGCGCTGGCCATCGCTGATCATCGACGTTGAGCACTACCGTCGCCGCCGCAGCGCTACGCTCCGGGAGCTCGCTGCCCGCATGGCGGAACGGGTTTGCCAGACGCACGAGCCAATCACGCTCGAACCCATGCCGGCCTACGAGCGGCGCATCATCCATCTGGCATTGCGGGAAAACCCGCTCGTGATCACTCAGAGCACCGGCCAGGGGGACAGCCGGAAAGTGGTCATCTACCCAGCCGGATGGCAAGTGCCTCCGAACTCCTCGTCATAGGACACATCACCCGCGACCTCCTGGAGGAAGGTGGGTATCGACCCGGAGGCACGGCACTGTATGCTGCCGTGACTGCGAGCCGTCTGGGATGGCATGCGACCGTCTGGACGGCCACCGCTTCAGAGGTCCCGCCCCTTCCGGGAGTGACGGTGGTGAGCCTGCCTTCGCCGAACGACACCACCTTCTGTAACCGCTACGACGGCGGGCGTCGCGTACAACAGCTCCTTGCCCGCGCTTCCTCCCTCTTGCCTGAGCGCTTCCCGCCTTCTTCGGCCGCGGTCGTCCTGCTGGGGCCGGTCGCGCAGGAGGTCCCACCGGCCTGGGTGGAGCGTTTCCCCCAGGCGCTTGTGGGCGCTTGCCTGCAGGGCTGGCTGCGCGCCTGGGACGCTTCCGGCAATGTGTGCTCGGCGCCATGGAAAGCATCGCGCCGCTGGCTCCCCCGCTTTGCCGTTGTTTTCCTCAGCCTGGAGGACGTGGGCGGGCGGCGCTCCCGTGCTCGCTCCTACGCGGCCCGGGCACCGTTGCTCGTGTTGACCGAGGGCAAGGAAGGTGCGACCCTGTTTCACCGGGGACACGCCACCTCGATCCCAGCCTTTGCCGCCGATGAGGTGGACCCCACAGGCGCCGGGGATGTGTTTGCCGCTGCTTTCATGATCCGATACGCTGAAGGGGCATCTCCGCTCCAGGCGGCGCGATTTGCCGCGGCCGCTGCCGCGCTGAGCGTCCAGAGACCCGGGGTGGAGGCGATCCCTGATCGGCAAACGGTTGAGCGCTATCTGGGGGAGGTCCGCTGATGTGGGCCATGCGGCGTACCGCCTTCGAGTGGCGGAGCTTCCGGCGCATCGGTGCCGTGCTGGTACGGCACGGGCTGGGGTGGCTGGCAGAGGCAGCCGGTGTGCCGCGTTTCCTGCGCCGCGCGACCAGGCCGCTAGCGCAACCCGTGCCCCTTCCCCCCTATGCGGTGCTGGGGCAACGGCTGCGGCGTGCCCTGGAAGAGTTGGGGCCAACCTTCGTCCTGTTAGGCCGCTACCTTAGCACGCGCCTGGACCTCCTCCCCGATGCCCTGTGCCAGGAATTGGCGTTGCTGCCGCCGGCCGGCCCAGAGGTGCCACCGGAGCAGGTGGCCGCGATCCTGCGGGAAGAACTGGGCAAGCCCCCGGAAACGCTCTTTGCCGCCTTCGATTGCAGCCCCCGCCGCCGCTCCTGGACGGAACAGGTCCACGCGGCCCGCACCAGCGACGGGCGCGAGGTATGGGTGCACGTCCCCAACCCCGAGATCCAGGCACGTTGGCAAGAGGAGTTGCCGCAGCTCCTTGCGCTTGCGGAACGGATCGACCAGCGGTTGGGACGGCGATGGCGCATCGGAGAAACCGTGTACGAGTTCGTGTTGAGTGTGCGCCAGGAGATGGATGCTGCGGAGCAGGCACGAAACGTAGAGCGCTGGAGAGGAGCGTTCCCGGAGCACGAATTTGCCGTGCCGGAGGTTGATCCCATCCGTAGCTCCTCGCGCGTGTTAACCCACTCGGCTCTCCAGGGAGAAGCCCTGCCCACGGCTGTGGTGGAACATCCCGAAGAGGCAGACCAGCTAACCGAAAGGTTCTATGGCTTCTGGGGCCGGGCGATCTTCGAACTGGGCCTGTATCCAGCACCCCCGGCGCTCGGTGCTCCGGTGCGCCTCGCAGACGGTCGCCTGGGCCTGACCGCCTTCGCCCCGGTGGGCCATCTGGACACGTTCGCCCGTCGCCTGCTCGCCCAGCTGCTCCGAGAGATAGGGAAAGAACGGATGGAATCCGTGCTCTCCCTGGGGGCCGAGCTGGGCTTCCTGGACCGATACCTGCGATCCACCACGGCCCTACAGGCTGTACGCCATCTGTCGGAGCGCTACCGCGGCCTTCCGGCAAACGAGGTACGGCTCGAAGCGGTCGCCCGCGACCTGTTCGCCCTGGCCGACCGCCAGCTCGTTCTGCTCCCGGAACGGTTTCGCCTGCTCCTATGCACGCTCATCGCGATCGAAAGGTATGGGGAGCGGCTCTCCCCGCGCGTTTCAGCAGCAAGCTGCCTCGCCAGGAGCCTGGAGGAGGCCAGGACACGGGAGGGAAGATGGCCGGCCTACCGCGGCCAGCTGGTACAGGCTGGACGGGGATGGCTGGAGATGTTGTCCTCCCTCCCAGAATCGCTTCGACACCTGCTCGCCCGTGCCGCCCAAGACGACCTGCTCGTCGGTGTGGAACTGGAGGGATGGCAACGCCCCATGCGTCGTCTGGAGCGTATGGTGTTGCGGCTGGTATTGGCGGTCCTGTGCGCCGGCATGGCCTTCGCCTGGGCGCTGCTGGTCACCGCCATGCTCCCGGGGCCATGGAGGCCGTGGGGTTGGCTGGCAGCCAGCCTGACGCTCCTCCTGGTGGCCGGGTTGATCCTTTTCCTCCTGATCACCTTCTTCCGGCAAAGCCTGCGCTAACACGGCTGCGGGGCGCTTCGCTCAACAACCCGCACCAGATTCCCTTCCGGCCACAAAACCGCGTCAGGCGGACTTCAATGCACTCCGACTACCGTGGGATGAGCGCCGCCACGATCGGCAGGGTCAGGGCGCCTAAGAAAAAGCTCGCAAAGAGGGCACTTGAGGCAAACTCGACATCCAGGTGATACTGGTTCGCATAGGCCAGACAGAGCATGAGGGAAGGGAGCGCCGACATCAGGATGGTCACCGAGCGGATCTCCCCGCTGAGCCCCAGGAGGCCTGTCAACACTACCGCCAGGAGCGGCGCCACCAACAGCTTGATCATGCTCGTCGCCAGGATGCCCCGGATATGTCGCCCGAAAAAGTCGCCCCAGGAGAGGGTGATACCGAGGGAAAGCATAATGAGCGGAACGGTCGCCTGGGAAAGCAGGCGGAGCATCCCCAGGAGGACTTCCGGCACCGCTTCATTGAGGAACAACAGCCCGATGAGAAAGGCCACAAAGGGGCCAAACTTGAGCACGGCTAACAGGTTTCGCCAGGAAAAGCGTTCCCCTTCCCCATAGTGCGAGGCAATCACGACCGCTACGGTAAGGATCGGGATCAGGGTGCCCACTTCGCTGTAAAAGACCGCCGCGGCATAGCCTTGTGACTTTTCGCCGAACAGGCCACGCACCAACGGATAACCAAGGAAAGCGGTCGAGCCAAGCATCGCGGTAATGATCAAAGCTCCCGCCGTGCGCCGTTCCAACCGCAACCAGCGGGCCGCGAGGAAGGCCAGCCCGCCACAGGCAGCGATCACCAAGTAGGCGACCAGAGGAACCTTCACCAGCTCCCGCCAGCTCTCGCGCTGGATGTTCCGCACTGCCAGGAACACCGTGGCAGGTAGCGTCAGGTTGGTCACCAGGCTGTTGAGGAGGACGGCGTGCTCGTTGCGCAGGATCTGCACCCGCTTGAGCAGGGCACCGAAAAGAATCAGGAGCACAATCTGCGCCACCACGACCAGGATGTCCCGCGTCATGGTCATCTCCTTCAGCGTCCATCACCTGCGGGCCATTCTAGCATAACCGCTGGGCGCTGTAAACCGTTTTGTTTGCCGCGGCCCGCGGGTTGTAGTAGAATGTAGTCATCGGGGTGAGGCCACGACAGGACAGCCTTGCGTGGACCGAAGAATGGAGGAGGGATCCGTTGAATGGACGACTGCAGCGGTTGCGCACCCGCTTACACGAGCGGCAGCTGGATGCGCTGCTCGTGACCCAGCCGGAGAACCGCCGCTACCTCACCGGGTTTACCGGTTCCGCCGGTACGGTCGTGGTGACGCCGGAACGTGCCCTACTGCTGGTCGATTTTCGCTACGTGGAGCAGGCCGGCCGCGAAGCCCCTGGCCTAGAGATCGTTCCGGCGAAAAACCGCCTCGAAGAGGATCTGAAGCCCCTCCTGAGGGAGGTCGGTGGCCGGCGTTGGGGTTTTGAGAGCACCCACGTGACGGTTGCTCAGCACGAAAAGTTGCGGCCACTGTTCCAGGAGGCCGGGATCGAGCTGGAAGGGGTGGAAGGCCTAGTGGAGGGGCTCCGGGCGATCAAAGAGCCCGAGGAACTTGCGCTCGTCCGGGAAGCCATCCGCGTCACCGATGAAGCGTTCGAGCATTTCCTGCGCTGGGTCCGCCCGGGCGTGACCGAAAGGGAGGCCGCCTGGGAATTGGAGAAAACCATGCGGGAGAACGGGGCAGAGGCCCTGGCCTTCCCGATCATCGTCGCCTCGGGCCCCAACGGGGCCATGCCCCACCATCGGGCCGGGGACCGCCCCTTGCAGCGGGGAGAGCCGATCGTCATCGATATGGGTGCGGTCTACCAGGGCTATCAGGCCGATATGACCCGCACGATCTGCCTGGGGGAAGCCGACGGCCGCTTCTGGGAGATCTACCGCCTGGTGCGGGCAGCCCAGGAGCGGGCGGAAGCGGGGATACGCGCCGGGATGCCCTCCGCGGAGGCAGACGGGCTGGCCCGCGAGATGATCGCTGCTGCCGGTTACGGAGAACAATTCGGACACGGGCTCGGGCATAGCATTGGGCTCTCCACACACGAGATGCCCCAGTTGAGCCCAAGGTTCCACGATCCGCTGCCCGCGGGTTGCACGGTCACCGTGGAACCGGGCATCTATCTCCCTGGGTGGGGCGGAGTCCGTATCGAGGATGTGGTGCTGGTGCGCGAGGACGGCGCGGAGGTGCTGACCCGATCGAGCAAGGAACCGCTGGTAGTGGTCTAATATCGCACCAACGGAGGTGGAAGCGATGCCGGTACTGGACACGGGTGAGCTGCGTAAGGGGCTCACGATTATCGTCGACGGCGAACTGTGCAAGATCATCGATTATGAACACAACAAGCGCGGACGCGGAACAGCGAACGTGCGGTTGACGTTGCGCAACCTGCGCACCGGGGCGATCACCGAGCGCACCTTCATGGCCGGGACCAAGTTCGAACAGGCCTTCCTGGACCGTCGCGTGGTGCAGTACCTCTATCACGACGGGTCGACCTACTACTTCATGGACACCGAAACTTACGAGCAGCCGGCTGTACCGGCCGAGGTGCTGGGGGACGCGGTCTACTACCTGCGCGAGGGAGAGTCGGTCGAACTGGTCACCTACGAAGGCGAGATCATCGACGTCGACCTGCCTCCGGCCGTGGTGTTGCGGGTCGCCCACGCAGAAATCGGCGTGCGGGGGGATACCGCTGCGGGCGCCACCAAGCCGGTGACCCTGGAGACAGGGCTCGTGGTCAACGTGCCTCTCTTCATCAACGAGGGCGACCTGGTCAAAGTGGACACGCGTACCGGACAATACCTGGAACGGGCGAGCTAAAATGCCACCGATCCTGACAGTCCGCGAGCTAACGACCTACCTTCGGGAGCTTCTGGAAGGGGACGAGCAGCTGGCGGACCTGTGGGTGGAAGGCGAGATCTCGAATGTGACCCGTTCCTCGGCTGGTCACATCTACTTTACCTTGAAAGAGGCCGAGGCACAGGTGGCCTGTATCCTTTTCCGGGGATATGCAAGCCGTCTGGATGCCCTCCCAACGGACGGCGAGGCGGTGCTTGTCCACGGCCGGGTTTCCTTCTACGAAGCGGGCGGGAAGTTGCAGCTCTATGTGGACACGATCCGGTCGCTTGGAGTCGGCCCGCTGTACCTCCGCTTCCAAGAACTGAAGGCTGCTTTGGAGGCCGAAGGCCTCTTCGCGCCCGAGCGGAAGCGGCCGCTCCCGCGTTTTCCTCGCTGCATCGGGGTGGTCACTTCCCCAACTGGCGCGGTCATCCGCGATATTTTGAATATCCTGAAGCGCCGCTATCCGCCGGCACGGGTGATCCTTTCCCCGACCCTCGTGCAGGGGAAAGAAGCGGCCCCGCTGATCGTCGCGGCCCTGGAGCGGCTTTGGCGTTTCCCCGTCGACTTGATCATCGTTGCCCGAGGGGGAGGTTCGCTTGAGGACTTGTGGGCGTTCAACGAGGAGATCGTCGCACGGTCCATTCGGGCCTCTCCGGTGCCCGTGATCAGCGGCGTCGGGCACGAGACGGATTTCACCATCGCCGATTTCGCCGCCGACGTGCGCGCGCCAACACCTTCCGCCGCGGCAGAGATCGCGGTCCCGGATGCGACGGAGCTGCGAAAGATGCTCGCGGAACGACGCCGGCGACTGCGGCAGGTCCTCGAGCGGCGCCTGGTGACCGCGCGACAGGCCCTGGAAACACAACGACGTCACCTGCAGCGCCTGTCCCCGCTGAACCTGGTGGTACAACGCCGTCAGCGTGTGGATGAGCAGATCGATCGGGCAACGGTGCGGCTGCGTTACCGCCTGGAAATCGCGCGGGAGCGACTGGAGGGCCTTTCGGGCCGCCTGGCGGCGTTGGACCCACAGGCAACGCTTCGTCGCGGCTATGCGATCGTGCACCGCTGCGTTGACGGTGTCGTCGTCGTCAGCCCCGCGCAGGTGGCCCGGGGAGATCGGTTGGATGTCCGGGTTCGGGACGGGTCGTTCGAGGCCGGTGTGCTTTGAGCCACCGGAGGAGCCTCTCGATGGACCGGCCACAGGTTGAGGAGAACCTTTCCTTTGAAGAGGCGTACAACCGCCTGGAGCAGGTGGTGCGCCGTTTGGAAGAAGAAGCCCTCCCGCTCGAGGAAGCCCTGGCGCTCTACGAACAGGGCATCGCCCTCGCGCGCCACTGCCAGGCGCTCCTCGATCGGACGGAACTGCGCATCACGCAGCTCATCGAAGAGGGAAACGAGCTCCGCGAGGAACCGTTCGAGGCCGAGTTATGAGCTCTGCCTGCGGAGAGAGCGATGAAGGCGCACATGGGCAGCATCACCGATGTGCCGGGGATCCGTGTCGGGCACGCGACCGATGAGCGGGCCTGTACGGGGTGCACGGTCGTCCTGTGCGAGCAAGGGGCAACGGTCGGCGTCGCCATCCGGGGTGGGGCCCCGGGGACACGGGAGACCGACCTGTGTCGGCCAGCCCATCCGCTCGTGACCCGCGCCCACGCCGTCCTCTTGTCCGGCGGAAGCGCCTTCGGACTGGCGGCGGCGGAAGGGGTCGTCCGCTACCTCCGGGAACGGGGCATCGGCTATGAAACGGGGGTGGCTCGTGTCCCCATTGTCCCTGCCGCCATCCTCTTTGATCTGGCCGTGGGGGACTCTTCGGCCCATCCGGATGCCGCGATGGGGTACGCCGCTTGCCAGGCGGCCGATGATGGACCTGTTCCCGAAGGGAACGTGGGAGCAGGGACCGGGGCGACGGTGGGAAAGCTGCTGGGAATGCAGCGTTGCATGAAGGGCGGCCTGGGGACAGCGAGCGCGGATCTAGGGGGAGGGGTAGCCGTCGGAGCGCTCGTGGCTGTGAACTGTCTGGGGGATGTCGTGGACCCCGCGACCGGCCAGATCATCGCCGGCACGCGCAAACCGATGGGCCGGGGCTTCGCCGATACCCAGGAGCTGATGCGCTCCTATGCAGGCCGGGTGTTCCTTTCCTTCACCCACACGGTGATCGGGGTGGTCGCCACGAATGCGGCTCTGGACCCCGTTCAGGCCAACTTTGTTGCTGAAATGGCCCACGACGGGATCGCTCGCGCTGTCCGGCCGGCCCACACCCTTTTGGACGGCGACACGCTCTTCGTCCTGGCGACCGGCAAGGCCCAGGCGGACGTCTCCCTGGTTGGAGCATATGCCGCCACGACAGTGGCCGACGCGATCGTGCGCGCCGTGCGCGCCGCCCGCGGGATCCCAGGCATCCCGGCGGCCGCCGATCTCTCCCCTTGAAGCCGCCCAGCCCTCGACGCGAGAACGGGGGCTCCTCCGCTACGATGTCCAAGCCCTTGGATCGCGTGCCGCCAGGAAGGATCCTTCCTGGCGGCACGAAGGCAGCGCGCCCTTTTCCGGGGAGAGTCGTTTTTACTTCCGCTGGGAAATCTGTGCGACGTCCTGGGCGATCCGGAAGAGCACCACAACGATCTCCAGGTAGAGCCGGGCAAAAATGAGCAGGATAAAGAAATAGATCGGGGAAAGGATGAGCGCCAAGATGCCCAAACCTACTCCTTGCCGAAAACCTGCGATGATGAAGAAAAGCGACGCCAGGCCGACCACTACTATCAGGATGCCGTAGAGGATGGACACAATGGTCGGAGTGATAAACCCACGGAAAGAAAAATCGAACAGCCGGGCGAAAAAGCCCGTGGGCGGCCCCGCTACCGGCTGCGCGGGGACGACTGGCGGGGCCTCCGTTGCTGCACCCGGCCGGAGCGCCCGGCCACAGTTCTGACAAACGACCGCGTCATCCGGATTGCTCGTCCCACACCATGGACAGAACATGGCGGTTCCTCCTGTTTCCTCATTTCGCACCCCATTCGTAGCCGCCCCGTGGACCTATAACCACCTCCTTTCACCGGTGCGCCCCGGCTGCGCAGATCCCGCGGACTAGGCCTGTTCGAGCGCCCTTTCTGCCTGGGCGAGCAGCTCTTCCGGGCCCCTGACATCGCCCCGGAAGCTCACCCAGGCGCAGCGCACATGCTCCGCGAGAGCAGTCCCATCCGGTCCCTGCAGTCCCGCCCGTCGGATCTCCTCGACCAGCCGCCCGGCCAATGCCCGCGCCCCGTCCTCGTCCGTTTCCGGAAGGATGGTCGCTACGATGCTGGAGCGGTAGTGGCCGGGAAGGTCGGCATGGCGAACGGCCGACCTCAAGAGGGCGGCAAAATCTCGCCACTGCGCTTCGCTCAACGGCAGCCGAGGATCCACCTCCAGCAGGAGCACACTCCCCTGGCGCTCGTACCTTCGGCACCGCGCGATCTCCTGCTCCAGGGCACGCATCACGAACTTGGGGCCTGGTAGCCCTGTGCGCGGGTCGATCAGGGCAAACTGACTGGCCCATTCCCGGAAACGGCTCTGCTCGATGCGAGTGGCGATCAATGCCGCCACAGACTCCACCAGGCGTAAATCGTCCTCTCCGAACTCGCCCTCGATCTTGTTCACCAGTTCTAGCACGCCCATCGACACGCCGCGCAGGAGGAGGGGCGCACACAGCACCGAACGTGTGCGGATACCGGCGTACGAGTCCACGTCCGGGTGATAGCGTGGGTCCTGCCGGGCATCCACCGCGAGCAGGGAACGTCCCTGTGCGTGGACCCACCCCGCGATCCCTTTCCCCGGGGGGATACGACGTACCGGAAGATCGGCCGTCTTCCCGCCCAAGAGGAGACGAAGGACGAGTTCGCCGCTCTCCTCATCTGCCAGTAGGAGCGATCCGGCTTCGACGCCGACCACATCGTTGATCCGCATCATCACGGTCGCGAGTACCTGGTCCAGGTCCAGTTCCGAAGTCAGGGCCAGACTGGCCTCGTTCAGCACGGCCAGCTTGCGCAGGCGCAGCTGGGCAGCCTCGTGCCAGCGAAGGTTCGCCAAGGTGAGGGCGAACTGTTGGCCCACGGTGCCCAGGATTTCCAGGTCGCGGTCCGGGTCCGCACGCCGAGCTTCGGCAGCCACCTCCAGAAGGCCCCAGCGCTGGCCCTGATGCCAAAGCGGAACCACCGCGCTAAAGGGATACGCCATGGCCTGGCTGAGAGGTCCACCGTGCTCGCTCTGTCCTGCAGTCAGGATGGCTCCCGTCACCCGTTGGAACGGCCGGAGAGAGGGGTCATTCCAGGTCAGGCGGCGGCGGGTCAGCGCTGCGGCGATCGCTTGGGGCAGGCCACGGTGGACCAAGGGGATCAGTTCGGAATCGTCGGCCATAAAAAGGATGCCCGCATCCAGGCGCATCGCGTGCAGGGTATGATCCAGGATCCGTTGTAGGAGCTGATAGAGGTCCACCGCCCGGCCAGCTGCACGGGCCACCTCCCGCACGGAGCCGAGTGCGGCCAGTTCCTGCTGGAGCCGCTCCATCCATCCCGCCTGAAGCCGCGCCTGATGCCCTTTCTTCAGGTTGAACGCCACCCGCTCGGCCATCTCTTCCGGCACGATGGGCTTGCTCAGGTAGTCATCGGCTCCCTGCCGCAAGGCAGCGATCACGCTGACCTCGGAAGCAGTCGAAAGGGCGATGACTGGCACCTGGGGACGTTCGCGCTTCATCTGGGCCAGGAGGTCCAGCCCGTTTGCATCGGCCAGTTCCAGGTCTACGATCACCAGGTCGGGGGATTGTTGTCGCAAAAGGCTCATGCCCGCACGCCCGCTCGCGGCGGAAAGGATCTCGTAGCCCTGCTTCTCCAAGATATGGCGCATCTGGCTCAAGATATGGGGATCGTCGTCGATGACCAGGACATGGAAGGGTCGCGGAGGTTCCTGGGGGCCTTCCATGGGTTCCACCTCCATGATGCCTGGTGTAGCCCGCACTACTCCCTGCTGCTTCTGGGCGCCATTCTACCCGAAAGGAAGGGACATGTCAATGGGTGGCCCGAGAGTCGTCCCTGTGCCGGCCCCTTGATCCAGCGCCCATACGCGCTTGGGCCTCGAAAGCCTCCTCTCCTCCTGAGGGGAAAAGCAGTTGAGGGCGGGAAGCTTCCCGCCCTCTTTCGTCCGCATGTTCCGGTCGATTGCGCTGGCCTTCCCCCGGAGAACCAGCTTAAGGCTCGAGCACCCCCTCCGTCTCCCCTTCCACCGCGATGACCACTTCCCGCACCGTAGGGAACTCCAGCAGGGTCCGGGTGATCTGTTGGCGGATCGCCCACACCCGGGCCGAGCCTCCACCATAGGCCTTCATCTCCCGGGAAAAGTTGGCGAGCGCCACGCCGTCCTGGATCGTGAGCCCCAGGAGGCGGACACGGCACCCCCAGTCCGGGCCGCGGCCGGGATAGCTGAGCACCTGATCGGGCGTCGGTAGCGCCGTGCCCAGCCCCGCCAGATCGTACGGCGGAGGTCCCCAGAGCAGCTCTTCCAACGCTGCCGTGCCAATGCGTACCGTCTTGGGAATGTGTACCTGGACAGGGGTGGGCTCCTCGCCCAGGAGGAAATAGAGCGTAACCGTGGTGACCTCGGGGTCTTCCCAGTTCAACACCGTCAGCGGTTGGCGGGCCAAAACGGTCCCATCGGCCCGGCGGAGTTCCAGGGTGGCCGGTTGCGTAGGGGGCATCGGGAGCGGGGGAACATCCGCCTGCCACCAGAGGCTTTCGATCAGCAACCCGCGTCCGTCCTCCCCGGCCCGCAGCGGGTAGGAGCGCTCCAGGACCGTCCCGTCCTGCCACCGCAGAGAGGCCACGACTTCCTCCCCAGGCCGGCCGAGGCGCGCCAGGATGTGCAACGGCAGCGTCGCCCGGGCACCGGCTTGCGGGATCTCGATCGTCGCCGGTGCGGCCGAGGGAATAAGGCGTACCTCCACACTCGCCCGGAGCACAACCGTGCCGTCCTTGGCGCTGATCTCCGCGACCTCGACCCGTCCCGGTCCCGCTGTGGCCACGGTGAAGGGGATGCTCCCGACGAAGGTCCCGGGCTGCCCCATCTCAGCAGCGACCATGATCGGCGCACTGCCCACCACCTGGCCGGCCATGTCGTAAACCCGCCCGAGAAGGGTGGATTCGAAAGGGGACACCGTGACCGAGCCGCGAACCTCCACCGGGCTGGTTACCTCATCCCCGGGCCGGGGAGCGATGAGGGTGATGATGGCCTCCGGCTGGGTCGGTGCAGGGGTAGCGGCTTCCGTGGGCCGAGGGCTCGGCTCCACCTTGGGCGTCGGAACGGGGCTCGAGGGAAGCGTGGCAGGAACTGGCTTTGGACCGCAGCCGCTCAAAAACGATAGCACAAGCACCGCACAGAGAACAGCGAGCGGACGACGCATGCTGACTCCTCCTCTGTCTTCGAACACCTCCAGACAGCCTCATGATACCCCATCCCCAGGGGCCAGGCGGTTGCCTGTGAGACGTTTCCTGCACGCTTGCCCTACTTCCGGCTTCTAGAGGGAAGAAAGAAAGCCGGCTCGAGCCGGCATGCTGCGCGGCTGGGGAGACTCGAACTCCCGACCCCTTGCTCCGGAGGCAAGTGCTCTATCCACTGAGCTACAGCCGCACATATGCTATTATATCACGGCTGCCGGGCCAGTGCAAACGTGCGCCGCCGGCCGCTTGTGGTATAATACGCTGCGGCGTGTAGCGGAGGTTGAGCCATGACGCGAGCATCCAGGCGGGGACGGGCTGTGCCGGTGCGCCGATCGTCGGCGGGAACGGGCGCCGGTTGGGTCGTGATCGTCCTTGGGCTCTTGATCCTTGCCGGCCTGGGCATCTTGACCGTGCAGCTCTACCGACACATTTACCTACCGGTACAGGATGCCGCACGACGCATCATCGCTACCCGCCCACCGGTTACCGGTACGCCGCCACCAACCCCCAACCCGCTACAGGACCCCGTCAACGTCCTCTTGATCGGCGTGGATCGGCGTGAGGGAGACGAAAGCACCCGCAACGACGTGAACATCGTCGTCCACATCGATCCCCTCCATCGGTTCGCCAGCATGCTTTCGATCCCACGGGACACGCGGGTGTACATCCCCGGGCACGGCGCCTACAAGATCAACGCTGCCTACAGCCTGGGCGAGCTCTACCACAAAGACGAGGGAGGGGGCCCGGTGTGGGCCAAGCGTACGGTCGAGCAGTTCCTCGGCATGCGGATCGACTATTACGCCGAGGTCGATTTCCGGGGGTTCGAGCGCATCGTGGATCTCCTGGGCGGGATCACCGTCGATGTGCCCTGGCCTCTCCTGGACAACGAGTACCCCACCGAGGACTATGGGTACATGCGGATCTACATCCCGGCCGGCCTGCAGCATATGGACGGGCGCACGGCCCTCCAGTACGCGCGCTCCCGCCATGCGGATAGCGACCTGGGCCGCAACCGCAGGCAGCAGCAGGTCCTCCTGGCGCTCCGCGAGCGGATCCTCCGCCTGGACCTTCTGACCGACCTGAACCGCATGGACGCGCTGTTCCAGCAACTCGGGGATACCCTGGAAACGGATATGTCCCTGGACACGCTGTACGCCCTCGCCCGCCTGGCACCCAAGATCAGCCGCGAAAACATCGCCTCCTACGCGCTCGATTGGACCGTCTTTTCCGAGATCTCTGGTACAACGGACCTCGAGCCGTGCATTCCGTGCGTGGCACAGATCGTGCAGGAAATGCAGATGAACCCCGTCGTCCGACGGCTCAAAGAGGAAGGCGCTCGGATCGAGGTGCGCAACGGTACCTGGGTGCCCGACCTGGCCAAGAATACCGCCAGTTACCTCCGTGCCCGAGGCTTTAACGTGGTGTCCATCCTGCAGGACAACCGGGCGGGGAACTATACCCACACCCTGATTCTGGACGACCGTGACCTCCCCTTCACGCGGAACCAGCTGGTGGAGCAGCTTCGCACCGATCCCGCGTATGCCATCGTCTTTCCCGACTATATCCAGCTCGGGATCCAGCCGCCGGAAGGGTCGGACATCCTGGTCATCCTCGGAAACGATTACCAGCTGCCCCAGGAGTAGGCGGCGCGGAGAGCGGCCAGATCCTCACCGGAACCCCCTCGGCTGCAACGCCTCCGAAAGACCGCCATCGGCGGGAGGAATGGTCGAACCTTTCGCGTTTTTTTGACATGCCCATCGGTTTCTGATATCATCGCGCCATAAGAAGCGGGACTGGGAAGGGGGAAACGATGGGTCTCCGGAAAAGGGGATGGGACCTCGTTCATGGCAGCGAAGGCTCGGTTGCACACCCCGACCTTTTGCAGTACAATGGGATGGAGGATCGTGGTGGAGGCCCGAGCGTGCTCCTGGAACTCCGCATTCGCAATTTCGCCATCATCGAATCGCTCAACCTCTCCTTTGCCCCCGGCCTGAATGTCCTCACCGGAGAAACTGGGGCCGGCAAGTCGATCATCATCGACGCCCTCAGCCTGCTCCTCGGGGACAAGGCCGACCGTACGGTGGTGCGCACGGGGAGCGAGCGAGCCGAGATCGAGGGGGTATTTGCGCTGGATGAAGCTTCCCTGGAGCGCATCGGGCCCGTGCTGGAGGAGTACGGGCTCTTGCCGGAAGGGGAGGAAAACCTGATCCTGTACCGCGAAGTGGGGTCCACCGGACGCGGCCTGGCCCGGGTCAACGGCCGCGCGGTGAACGTCCACCTGCTCCGCGAGATCGGGGAGCGCTTGGTGGACATCCACGGACAGAGCGAACACCTCTCCCTTTTCCGGGTGCGCAACCACCTGGAATTGCTCGACCGCTACGCGGGAACGCTTGCGCTCCGCCAGGAAGTCGCCGAAGGGGTTGCCCGGCTGCGCGCGGTGCGAGAGGAGATCCGACTCCTGGAAGAGGAACGCGCTCAGCGTGCCGAGCGGGCAGATGCGCTTCGTTTTCGGCTCCAGGAGATCGCCGGGGCCCGCCTGCGGCCTGGAGAGGAAGAGGAGCTCCGTCAGGAGCGGCAACGATTGCAGAACGCCGCCCGCTTGCTCGAGGCGGCCGAGCGGCTGCATGCGTTGCTCTACGGCGCCGAGGGCCGGCCGGCCCGGCCCCTGGCCGGAGGGATCCTCGATCTGCTCGGGCTGGCGCAGCGCGAGATGGAAGCCCTCGTACACCTGGATCCCACGCTCGCTCCCCAGCTCGGGGTGCTCAATGGCCTGGCCGACCAGGTGAGCGACCTGGCCCATTTCGTTCGCGCCTACCGCGACCGCTTGGACCTGGACCCCCGCCGACTCCAGGAGGTCGAGGAGCGGTTGCTCCTCATCCGGGAACTGGAGCGCAAGTACGGCCCGTCGGTGGAAGAGGTGCTGGCAGCTGCGGAGCGCGCACGCCAGGAGCTCGCTACCCTTAGCCACGGCGAGGAACGTCTGCAAGAGCTGCTGCAGGAAGAAGATCGCCTGCTGCACAGCCTGGGGCAGGCAGCTGGACACCTTTCGCTCCTCCGCCACCAGGCCGCCGATCGGTTAGCCAGGGCAGTCGAGGCAGCACTCGCAGAACTCCATATGGGCGGGACGGCCTTCCGCGTGCAGATCGAACAGACGCCCATCCCGACCGGCCTGTGGGTCGAAGAGCACCCCGTTCTGGCACCAGGACGGTACGCCTTCGACGCCACCGGCATCGATCGAGTCGAGTTCTTGATCGCCCCCAACCCGGGCGAAGAAGCTCGTCCGCTGGCGCAAATCGCGTCCGGGGGGGAGAGCTCCCGGCTCCTTCTTGCGGTGAAAAGTGTCCTCGCTCAAGCCGACGCCACGCCGATTCTCATCTTTGACGAGATCGACATCGGCGTGGGCGGCCGCAGCGGCTTTGTGGTCGGCGAAAAGCTCTGGGGCCTGTCGCGGCACCATCAGGTCATCTGCATTACCCACCTGCCCCAGATCGCGGCATATGCCGACGCCCATTTTTCCGTCGGCAAATCGGTCCGGGCGGGACGTACGACGACCTTCGCCACCCGCCTGGAAGGGGAGCTGCGGCTCGAGGAGCTGGCGGTGATGCTCGCTGGACCCGAAGTGTCACCCACCCATCGCGAGAGCGCGCGGGAGATCTGGGAACACGCCCGCAGGCACCGGATGGGATAGGAGGAAAAGAAACCGTGTCCGTTCGATTCCGTCGCTGGTGCGACATTGCCCTGGAAACGATGTGGCTGTTGGCCATCGTACTGGTGACCCTCTATTTCAATATCTACACCAAGGACAGCCGCATCTTCGAGCCCCAAAAAGCGCTCGTCCTGCGATCTCTCGTCACCCTGATGCTGGCGGTATGGGCGGTGCGGACGTTGGAGGAAAAGCGGGAAGAACTCTCCCATACCGCCTGGTGGCCCAGGGCGCTCCTGGGCATCGGCCTGGGAAGCGGGGCGGTGACCGTGGCGCTCCTGGTTGTCCGCCTTCTGACCTGGAAGGATCCCTTGCTCGGTATGCTGACCTGGGAACCGGGAGCGACTCGTCTCTTCGAGGTTGGCCCCACTCCGTTCGGCGCGCGGCTGTTGCAAGCCAGTCTGGAGGCCATTGGCTCCTTCTTCATCCTCTTTGCCGCGGGGCTGGCGCTGGCAGCGGCCGGCTTTGCCTTGCGCCGTTCCTGGCGTGAAGCGCTGCAGACGAGCCTGGTCGTGCCCGCCCTGGCCTACGGAGCCGTACACGTCGTTGCCACCATCGGCTCCGTCTTCCCGGAAGCCAGCCTCTACGGCGGCTATGTCCGGCAGCAGGGGACACTGACCGTGTTCGCGTACATCGGGCTCTTCTTCATCCTGGCGTTCAACCTGCGGCGGCGGGAGCAGCTGAACCGGCTGCTGACGGTGATCCTCCTCTCTAGCATCCCAGCAGCGCTCTACGGGATCGTGCAGAAGCTCGGGATCGACCCCTTGCCCTGGATGGGGGACGTGGAGGCCCGCGTAGCCTCCACGATGGGGAATGCCATTTTTATCGCCGCCTACCTGATCATGGTGCTCCCACTGACCGGCTACCGCTTCCTCTCCGCCTGGGAACGCCTGCGACGCAGCCCCCCCCCGGAGAGGACCCTGGGAGGGAAGAGCCCGATTCCGGGCAGGAGCTATCCGATCCTGCTTTCCGTGCTCGTGGCCATCGCCGTGCTGGGCGGGACAGCCGGAACAGCCCTCTTCTACTCTGCAGAGGCAGCACGCCTGGAGCGGAGCGGTGTCACCGCGTCCGAGATCGCGGCGCGCATCTGGCGGCCCTATGGGCATAACCTGCTGCTTTTCCTCATCACCGCCTCCCTTACCCTCGCGCTGCCGCTCGTGGTTTACCTCTTGTTGACGCTGGCCCGGCGTTCGCTGCGGCCCTATGCGCACCTGGCCGCCCTGTCTATGGCCGTGGTGGGTGCGGCGGCCATCGTTGGGGTGGCGTCCGTGCGGACGAACGGCTTCGTATGGGCCGGGTACCTGGCCGGCCTGGGCGCTTTGGCGTTGCTCAGCCGCTGGCAGCACGCCCGCGAGCCCTGGGGGCCAGACGCCCTTTGGGCCGACGCGTTTTCCATCCTGATCCTGCTACAGAGCCTGGTGCTGTTCCAGGTCATCAAGCTCTGGTTGCCCACCCAGCCGGAGCCGACGTACTGGTGGTTCTACCTGGTCGCCCTGGCCTTGTTCCTGGGATCTTGCTACCCAATGCTCGTGGCCCAAAGCCGCGGACGGAACGGCTACCTGGCCCAACTCCTGGGCTATGGCCTGCTCGCGCTGCTCCAGACAGCCTGCATCGTCCTGACGCAGAGCCGCGGGCCTCTCCTGGGGCTACTGGTTGGCGTGTTCTTTGCTTTCCCCGTGGTCTGGCTGTTCCGCCGTCGCGCCCGCGCTGCCCTGGCCACTTTTCTCGCCCTAGCGGCCCTGGGCCTGATCCTCCTGGCCATCTTTAACCTGCCGAACACACCGCTGGTGGGCAAAGTGCTGATGCGGAATCCCGGTATCGCATCCTTCGTCGAGCAGCGCCTGGAACCGCTCAAGAAGGTGCCCTACCTGGGACGGTTCGGCCGGCTCGCCGACGCCACTTCCGGCACCGGCAAGGTGCGCGTGTTGATCTGGTTTGGGGACGAGATTGGAACGGGCTCCGTGGGGATGATCTTTGCCCATCCTCTGCGCACCCTCATCGGATATGGCCCGGAATCGATGCACGTTGCCTACAACCCCTACTACCCTCCGGAGCTCGCCCACGTGGAAAGGCGCAACGCCTCGCCCGACCGGGCGCACAACGCGGTGATCGATGAACTGATTACGTTGGGCGCACTGGGACTGGCCGCTTACTGGTTCTACTTCCTGGCCTTCTTTATCCTCGTCTGGCGCCTGCTATGGAAAGCGCCCGAGGCATCCTCGCAGGCGCTCGCGGTAAGCCTCTTCAGCCTGGGGGTGGCTCACTTCTTCGAAACGCTCTTTGGCATCCCAATCGTCTCCACTCGGATGTTCATGTGGCTGGCGATGGGGGTCGCCGTTGCGCTCAGCTTCATGCCGCCCTTCCGGGAAGCTCCCCAGGAGCAGGCCCCCGAGGCCGCCGTTGACGGACCACGCGCCGGACACCGCAAGGCCCGTCGGCGCAGCCAAACGATGCTCGCGGCGCGTGGCATCCCCGGGAATTGGGGGATGCTCTACACCGTGCTCATTCTGGGCGCTCTCCTCTTCACCTCCCGGATCCACCTGAGGCCGATGTACGCCGATATCCTCTTCTGGAAATCCCAGCAGATGCAGGCCCAGGCAAGCGCCTTTCAGCAGCAGGCGGACAAGGAAACGGACGAAAAGCGCAAGAAGACCTACGCCGAAGAGGCGGTCCGCTATGCCGGCCAAGGCCTGCTTAGCCTCCAGCGGGCCATCTCCCTGATCCCGCACGAGGACTTTTACTACCTCTCCCTGGCCCAGCTCTACCTGGGAGCCGCTGAGGAAAGCACCCTGGATGCGGATCGCGAAGCGCTCTTCGAGAGCACCCGCATGGCCATCGAACGGGCCCGCGACCTCTCCCCGTTGAATACGGACCACTACCGCAACCTTTCGGCGCTCTACCAGGGATGGTTCCAGGCCACCCAGCAGCCGCAAAAGCTCGTCCGGGCGATCCTCTACGGCGAGCAGGCGATCTCGATGACGCCCAACAACGCCGATCTGCGCAACCGGCTCTCGCAGATCTACCTCCTGGCAGCTTATTCATCCGATGCGGCACGCGCGGCGGCCCTGCCCCTGGCGAAGGCGTGGCTGGAGGGGTGGGAAAATGCCCATCGCACCTCCGGCGGCCGGGCGGGGGACACGCACCTCCCCATCGTGGCTCGCTACCGCGAGGAGGCCCTGAGCCGGCTGGCGCAGGGCCAGGAACAAGAGGCCTTGACCATCCTGGCCGCTGCCGAACTTCAGTACTCGCTCTTCCTGGATGACCAGTACGGCGACACCTACCAGTGGCTCGGCGATCTCTACTGGCTGCGCGGGATGTACCAGGAAGCGGCGTTGATGTACGGCAAAGGGCTCCTCCTGAAGCCGGCCCTGCTTTCCCAACAGCAGTCGCTCGCCTATGCCGTCTGGGCGCGCCAACATCCAAACGAGGCCAAGAACCCGGTCGAGGCACGGATCAAGCCGCTCGTCGCCGCTGGAGTGGATGAACCGGTAGTCCAGGCGCTGCAGGAGCTGGGCCAGCGTGCGGAAGAGGAACTCCGGCATCCGAAGGTCCGGGCCTCGCGCGCCAAGACGCTGCACAACCAGGCCTTCGATGCCTACCAGATCCTGGGCTACATCTACATCCTGCGTAAGGAGCGGGCCGCTGCCATCGCCTCCCTCCAGCAGGCGCTCCTGCACAAGGACGCCTACGAGGTGCACAAGAACCTGGCCCTCCTCTACTACGAGACCGGCCAGCTGGAAGCGGCGCTGCGCGAAACGACAACCTCTTTGAAGATGGCCCAGGAGAAGGGGCTCACGGACGACATCGAGGCCCTCCGGCAGTTCGCACAGGGCATCCAGCAACTGCAGGATGCCGAAGCGCGCGCGGCAGCGAACCCCGGTGACTATGCAGCCCAGTGGGAGTTGGCCCAACTCTACCGGAAGGCTGGCCGGCTCCGGGAGGCGCTCGACGTGGCCCAACGCGCGCTGGAACTGGCCCCTCTGGAAAAACGGAGCGAGATTCAGGCTTTCATCGATGCGCTTCAGCAGGCGCTGGGGATCTCCCCATGAACACCGCACGTGCCCTGCTCATCCTGATCACGGCGCTTACCGGAACGCTTCTGGCCACACCGGTGGTGCGCCGCCTGGCCCTGCGCCTGGGGGTCGTCGACCAGCCGAGCCCCCGCAAGGTCCATCTGAAGCCGATCCCGCTTCTGGGCGGGGTGGCCATCTATCTGGGCTTCCTCCTCGCCCTTGTCTTCCTGGGGGAGCAACGGTACTACATCCGTGAGGCCGTGGCGATCGTCGTGGGGGCTACCCTTTGCTCCTTCTTAGGCATCTGGGACGACCGCAAGGGGCTTCGGCCGCTGTTCAAGCTCCTCGGGCAAGGGATAGCCACGGGGATCCTGATCCTTTCCGGCGTTTCCGTGCGCGCGTTCCCCTGGCCTTGGCTGAACCTCGCGGTCTCTTTCCTCTGGGTCATCGGCATCACGAACGCCCTGAACCTGCTAGACAATATGGACGGCCTTTCGGGGGGCGTGGCGGCGATCGCGGCCGGGTTCTTCCTCCTTCTGGCCGCCGGAAGTGGCCAGTACCTGGTCTCGGCGCTCGCGGCCGCCCTGCTGGGCGCCTGTGTGGGCTTTCTACGGTACAACGTGAACCCGGCCAGCATCTTCATGGGAGATGCCGGAAGCCTGTTTATCGGCTTCTTGCTGGCCGCGTTGGGCATCAAGCTGCGCTTTCCCTCCCCACCCTTCCCCCACAATGCGGACCTGATCACCTGGATGATCCCCGTCCTGGTGCTCGGCGTGCCCATCTTCGACACGACCCTGGTCACGATCTCCCGGCTCCGACGGGGGAAAAACCCGCTCACTACCCCGGGAAAGGACCACCTGTCCCATCGTTTGGTCGCCGCCGGCCTCACACCCCGCGAGGCGGTGCTCAGCATCTATGTGCTCGGATTCGGTCTCGGCATGGTGGCGGTGCTCCTTTGCACCCTAATCCTGCGGGCCGGCCCGGGGCCGATCTCGGTGGGGGAGATCATCACCGGCTACGGAATCGGCGGGGCTACGCTTCTGGGCGCCTTGCTGGCCCTCGTTCGGCTCGAGCGCGACTGGAAGGACCCTGCGGGTAGGGACACCCAGCAGCCGGCGGAAGCCGGTGGGAACCCGAGCGACGCCCACCGCGTAACAAGGAGGTGAAGCTTCGGCTTTTTTCAGCCAAAGGCGCCCGTTGGGCAAAGCCTCGTGGGTCCCCACGAGAGAAACGGAGAGGAACGATGAGCAAAAGGACCGCCCTGAAGCTCGCCCTGCTGGCTGTGGCCGCTCTGGTCCTGGCGGGATGCATCCAGATCCGCGAAGAGATCACCCTGAAGCCGGGGGACCATTGGGAAGTCCTGATCGGGTTGACCGTGCCGGCCTCCACGGTGGAGTTGATCGGGGAGGACCAGCTGAAAAGCTCGGAGACCGACTGGGAGAGCCAGCGGCTGGAGTACGAAAGCAAAGGGGTACAGGCCCGGATGGAGGTCAAGAAACAGGATAACGGCGACTACCTCTATTCCGTCACGATGGCCGGCCAGGGGTGGGAACTGTTGAACGAGACCGCCTTCGACGGCAATGCCACCATTCGCACCCTGGAAAACCAGCACATCCTGTTCGAACTCGATCCGGGCACCTCGGACCTGTCCTCTTTGACCCAGATGGGCGGCAGTATGACGTTTGTGCTCCGGGCCAACAAGATCTACTCGTCCAATGGCGAGGTCAAAGGGAACACAGCAACCTGGACCAATCCTACGAGCGTGATGCGGGCTGAGGTCGGGACCGCAGGCGGAGGGGCCCCCATCGGGTTGATCATCGGTCTGGTCGCGTTGGCGGTCCTCGTCTTGCTGGTGGTCGTCGTGCTGTTGCTCTACCTGCGCGGCAGGCGGCTGCGCCAGCCCCCGGCCCCGATGCCCCCAGCGGCTCCGCCAAGCGTCTGAAAAACCGGCCTCGTTTCCTGGCTGGCGGGCCTTCCGGCGGGCAAGGGGCCGAAAGGCCTGCCAGGCCTCGAGCTAGAGCGCCTCCCAAATTGCTGGCAAGGGGTGCAGGGCCTTTCTCTGGATCTCTTCTCCTTCCCGAAGCGAGGTTCGGGGCGGGAAAACGTAGCCGCCCCGAACAGTTCTCCTCCTCCCGGGGACAGCCCAGGGGCTGAAAGTTCGCTGGGTTTGGGCCCTTCGGCGGCTCTAGAATCTTCCGCCGCGGCGTACCCACTCCCACGGATCCACCGGAACTTCCCCCAGGCGGATCTCCCAATGGAGGTGGGGGCCGGTCGCCAGGCCGGTTGCCCCCATGCGCCCAATCGCCTGGCGGGCCTCTACGACCTCGCCTTCTTCCACCAGGATCGCGGAGAGATGATAGTAGGCGCTATGCACTCCCCACCCGTGGTCCAGGATGACCGCGTTGCCCCGCACCTGGAGCCTTTCGGCCACCACCACCCGGCCTCGCGCCGCGGCCACAACCAGGGTCCCTTCCGGGTTGCTGATGTCCACCCCGTTGTGATAGCTTACTGCTGGCCCGCCGTTGTACGAACGAAGGGTGCCAAAGGGGGAGGAAATCTGGCCCCGCGTGGGGGTGATAAAGTCGCCACTCCACAGCCGCTGCGGGGTCCAGCTATTCCAGATCGGCTCCAGTCGCTCCCACTCGGCCCGGACGATTTCCGGATCCAACAGCGCCGCGCGGTCTGGCTGCAGGTAGATGGATTCCCGTGGATACCGGGCCGGGAGCAATTCGACGGTCGCCGTCTGGACCCCCGTGCGGCCGGTGCCATCCTGCCAGTGCACGGCCACTACTCGTTCTCCTGCCGACGCATCCACGGGTACGCCCAGCAGCGCCACAAGCAGCCGCCCGCCATCCTGCGAGACGAAATGCAACGTCGTTTCCCCAAGCGTGCCCTCGGCCGTGACTGGCCAGGGGCTGAGCAACCGGATCGCCAGGGTGTGGCCGGGCTCGAGCTGGGTCGGATCCACCCGCAGCTCCACCGCCTGGGGCAGCGCCGTCGGCACGGGGCTCGGTGTAGGAGTCGGGCCGGCCGTAGGCAGGGGAGTAGGGGTGGACGTGGCCGGAGGGATCGAGGGGACTACAGTCCGAGAAGGGAGTGGCGGGACGCTTGTCGGCGGTGCCCCAACGCAGCCGACCAGGCAGCCCAGCACTAGAGCGAACAGAAGCCAACAGCCGCGCACGAACGCCTCCCAAAATCGCCGCTATGCTAGCACGGAAACAGGAGGGTGTCAACCTTTCCAAGCGTGCCCGGTTGTGCTATAATCCAACCATAGCATGCAATTTGACCGTCTGGAGGAGGTCAACACGAATGGACATCTTTTGCTTGCAGGAAAACCTGCGTCGCGGACTGAGCCTGGTGTCCCACGCAGTATCTGCCCGGAGCACATTGCCTGCCCTTACGACCGTTCTGATGGAGACGGACCGGGGCCGTCTGAAACTCGCGGCGACCGACCTTTCGCTGGGGATCACCTGCTGGATCGGTTGCCAGATCCGTCAAGAGGGCGGGATCGCTGTCCCGGCCCGGTTGCTCAGCGATTTCGTAAACAGCCTGCCTAACGAACCCGTCCACCTGGAGCTCGATCCCCGCACCCGCACCCTCCACCTCCAATGCCTGCGCTATGAGGCGGACATCAAGGGGATCGATCCCGTGGAATTCCCGACCATCCCCACACTCGAGGAGGCTGAGCCGCTGGCCGAGGTTTCCCCAGCGCTGTTGCGGGAAGCGATCGCCCAGGTGGTTTTCGCCGCGGCCATCGAGGATACCCGCCCGGCGATGACCGGCGTCCTGACCCGCATCCGGGGAAGCCTGGTGACCCTGGTCGCCGCGGACGGCTACCGGCTCGCCTGCCGCTCTTTCGATCTGGAACGGCCAGCCCGAGCCGACCTGAACGTGATTGTCCCGGCCAAGGCGATGAACGAGCTGGGGCGATGCCTGGCCGATCAAGAGGAACCGGTACAGATCGTCCTGACCCCAGGCCAGAACCAGATCCTCTTCCATACCGATCAGATCGATCTGGTGTCCAACCTGATCGAGGCGCGATTCCCGGATTATGAGGCGATCATTCCCAAAAGCTACACCACGCGGGCCATCGTCTCCACGGCCGAGTTCCAAAAGGCCGTGCGCATCGCTTCTTTCTTTGCCCGGGACGGCGCGAACATCATCCGCCTGGAGCTACTGGCTGGGGAAGCGGCCGGCCGCATGCTGGTCTCCGCCAGCGCGAGCGAGATCGGGAGCAACGTCTCCGAAGTCGATACCTTGATCGACGGGGAAGGAACCCGCATCGCCTTCAACGCCCGCTACCTCCAGGAAGCGCTATCGGCGCTGAATACCTCGGAGGTCGCGCTGGAGTTCCAGGGGCCCGACCGGCCGGGCGTCTTTAAGCCGGTGGGCCGGACCGATCAGGTGCACGTCATCATGCCGATGCAATTGGAACGCTGGTAAGCCCAGCTCCGCCTGAAGGAGAAGGTATTTTGGAAAACGTCCAGGACCTTGCACAGCGCATCCGGGAAAACGTCGCCCGGGTGATCGTTGGCAAAGAGGCGGTGATCGATCTGGTGCTGGTGGCCCTCCTATGCGAAGGGCACGTCCTGATCGAGGACGTGCCCGGGGTGGGCAAGACCACCCTAGCCCGCGCGGTGGCCCGTTCCTTGGGTTGCACCTTTCGCCGGATCCAGTTCACCCCGGACCTCCTCCCTTCGGACGTCACTGGCATCAACTACTACAACCAGAAGACGAACGCTTTCGAATTTCGCCCCGGCCCGATCTTCGGCCAGATCATCCTGGGGGACGAGATCAACCGGGCCACCCCCCGGACCCAGTCTGCCCTCCTGGAGGCCATGCAGGAACGAACCGTGACCATCGACGGGGAAACCATGCCCCTTCCCCGGCCTTTCCTTGTCCTGGCCACCCAAAACCCGATCGAGCTCGAAGGCACGTTCCCGCTTCCGGAAGCGCAGCTGGACCGCTTCCTGCTCAAGATCGACATCGGGTACCCCTCCCAGGAAGAAGAAGAAGCGATGCTCTTGCGCTACCAACGGGAGGACCCCCTGCAGACGCTGCAGCCGGTCGCCCAGGCGGAAGAAATCCTCCACGCCCAGCGGGTCGTCCGCGAGGTACGCGTGGAGGACTCGGTGCGCCATTACGTGGCCCGCCTGGTGCGCGCGACCCGCGAGCATCCGTCCATCGAACTGGGAGCCAGCCCGCGGGGGACCCTGTTCCTATACCGCACCGCACAGGCGCGCGCTGCGATCGCCGGGCGCCCGTTCGTGACTCCGGACGATGTAAAAGCGATCGCTCCTTATGTCCTGGTCCACCGACTGATCCTCGACCCGGAGGTGCGCCTGCGCGGCAAGACGACCCGTGACGTACTGGCCGAGGTCCTGGACAGCGTGCCGGTCCCGGTGGAAGGCTAACGCCTGGGCGGTTCGATCGCGATGTTCTCGCCTGCCTGGCTGGATCTGATCTTTATCGTCCTACTGGTCGGCTTCCTAATCCGTTCCCACGTCTTGGTGGCCCTGGGACTGCTGCTCATCCTGACGATCGCCATCGCCTGGGTATGGAACCGCTACGCCCTGGAAGGCGTGGCCTTCGAACGTCGCTTTTCCCAGACGAAACTGTTTCCCGGGGACGAGTGCGAGATGGTCATCTCGCTGACGAACCGCAAGTTGCTTCCCCTGGCATGGGTACGGTGGGAAGACCGGTTTCCGGAAAAGGTGGAATTGCTGCGCGGCCGACTTCACCCTTCCGCAGTGCCTGGCAGTCGGGTCCTCTCCCGGGGCACAACGGTCCGCTGGTACCAGCAGGTGCGCTGGCGCTACCGGCTCCGCTGCCAGACGCGCGGCTACTATACCTTCGGTCCGGTGTCCCTTTACGCGGGCGACGTCTTTGGCTTTTTCCAACGGGATACCGCCTCCGAGCAGACCGACCACATCCTGGTCTACCCGAAGGTTGTCCCCCTGGACGAATTGGGCATCCCGGCGCGCTACCTCCTGGGGGAAACACGCGCGCCGCGCCAGCTCTTCACCGATCCGGTGCGTACGGTCGGCGTGCGCGATTATCGGCCCGGGGATCCCTTCCGGCACATCCATTGGCCGGCCACCGCCCGGCGGCAACAACTTCAGGTCAAACAGTTCGAGCCGGTGGCCACGCTCCAGATGGCGATCTTCCTCGACCTGGACACCTTCGCCCACTACTGGGAGGGGCTGAGGACAGAGATCACGGAACTCGGGATTTCCGCCGCGGCCTCGGTCGCCCGGGCCGCGTTCGAAGCCCACTATGCGGTGGGGCTCTATGTGAACGGCGTGGCCGCGGAATCGGACCAAACGGTGCGCATCGCGCCGAGCCGTAACCCCCAGCAGCTACAGACGATCCTGGAGGAATTGGCCAAGCTGGTGCCGTTTTCCACCTGCCGGATGGCTCGCCTCCTTCCCACCGTGTTGCCCCGCCTGGCCTTGGGGACCACTCTGGTGGTAATCAGCAGCCTGGCACAGGAGGGGTTGCTCCCTGTGCTCCTGCGCCTCCGGGACCGCGGAAGGCGTATCGCCCTGCTTTACCTGGGGGATGAGCCCCCCGCCATCCCCGGGATCCAGGTTTACCGCCTGGGGCTGCCGGCCGCTTACGCCCGACCGGCTGGCCGGCCGACCCGCATCCGGGAACAGGCTCCCGCCGCGAGGTGAACGATGCGTCTGGATTGGACGCGGTTGCTCATGGTGCTCTGCACGGCGGTCATGGAGGCCTCCTGGGCCTACATCCTCCTCTATGTGCTCACGGTGCGGCCGGTCCCCACGCTCGCGGAGCCCGCGCTCGACGCGATGGCCGTCCTGGGACTGCTTCTGGGAGGCCTGTTCCTGGGAACCGTGCAGGAGTGGCTTGGGCTTCGGGGAAAAGTTTCGCGGGCGGTGCTGGTTCTTTTGGCGCTGTGCGCTGCGATCTGGATGGCCAAGGGCGGCACGACCGGCCATTACGGCCTTGGGGATGGCGCCGGCTGGTCGGCCTGGTTCCAGACGCTCGGAGACCTCGACCACCCGCTCTTCCTCCGCAATCTGATCGCCGTGGTCGCCGCGTTGCTGCTCGTCTGGCGCGGAGCAACGCTCCAACGCCTGGAATTGGAAACGCCGGCCCGTTCCTTCCGCGTGGGGCTGGTGGTTTCCGCCTTCTTCATCTTGATCGGCTCCCTCTTCCTCCTCGACATCGAGAGCGCCGGCCCATCCCTGGTGCGGGCCATCTCCTCCTTCTTCTTCTTCGGCCTCCTGGCCGTGGCCGTGGCCCAGCTGCGCCGCGGGCGCTCGGGTGCGGGCGAGCGGCCGGGTGCGCGCTGGTTCCTGGTTCTCCTGCCCACGGTAGCCGGGATCCTGGCCCTCGGGATCCTGATCACCTCGCTCTTCTCCCCGCAGGTAGGAGAACTCCTGCAGACCGGTTGGGACCACCTGGTTGGGGCCGTACTGTGGCTCCTCACGCCCCTGATCGTGGCCGGCTACGCGCTTGGCCAGCTGGTGGTCGCCCTTTTCCCCAAACCGCACCCCGGAACGGCCACGCCGGAACCGTCCCTGGAGATCCCTCAAGTCGTGCCGGGAGTCCCCTCGGAGACCAGTCCCCGACTCGTGATCGACCCACGCCTGGGCCACCTGACCACCGGGGTGGTTGTGGCGCTCGTCGTCGTGGCGATCGCCTACGCGATCTGGCTCTTCCTCTCGCACTCTCGTCCCGGCGACGAGGTCAGCGAGGAACGCGAGTCGCTGTGGGGTTGGGAAGAGGTGGGACGTAACCTGCAGGACTGGCTGCGACGCCTGCGCCGGCCCGCGGGCGACGCGCGCAGCCTGCGCGAGTGGCTCGACCGCCTGCAAGGGCCGCCGACGACCGTCGCGATCCGTCGCTTGTACATTCAGCTCTTGCTCTTGGCGCTGGAACGGGGGGTAGAACGACGGCCCGGGCAGACTCCCCACGAGTACCTCCCCGACCTGCAGCAGGCAATGCCCCAGGCGGCGCCCCAGGAAGCTGCCTTGACGGAAGCCTATGTCCACGCGCGTTACGACCCCTACCCGGCCCCGTCGGATCTGGTGCGCCGAGCGGAGAATGCCTGGGAAGTGATCGTGCGCCGTGTGGCCCAGGAAACACCCAAGAACCGAACAGGAGGTCGTTGAGCCATGTCACTTGCCCCGAGCAACCGTCGGCCGCTATGGCGGGATCCCATCCTGCTGGTGCTCGCTGCGCTCATCGTGGTCGCGCTCATCCCGCTGGCATTCCTCGGTTCCCGGCTGGCACGGGGAAGCGGGGCGAACGGTGCCGCCACCCCCACTTCCGTACCGACCCAGAACCTGCTCCCGACCTCGACGCCCACCCCCACGGCGACTGCTAGCCCTACTCCCACTCCGACCCCCACGGTGGTGGAGGCTCCGCTCAGCGGCCAGGAGGTCGATCCCCAGCAGCTGCTCCGACCGCCGGTCGTGGTCATGATCCCCTCCGATTCGGAGCAGTACGGGCTGTCCCAGGCCTCCGTGGTCTACGAGGCGCGGGCGGAGTACAACATCCCCCGCTTCATGGGCATCTTTGAGCAGCTACAAGCGGAACAGATCGGGCCGATCCGGAGCGCGCGCCATTATTACGTCCAGTGGGCGTGCCCTTACGGACCCCTCTTCGTCCACTGGGGAGGCAGCCCCCAGGCCTATGCCCTGCTGGCAGAGCTGAACGGCGTCTGCCTCTACGAGCTGGACGGCCAGGCCTACGAGGGGGTCTACTTCTGGCGCGGGTACGATCCGGTGATCCCCTGGAACAACGGCTTTTCCAGCAGCGAGCTCCTCTATGAATACCTGGATGGAAAGCCGCTCCTCCTCCGCTACCAGGGGTATGCGCACAAGGACGATGCCCCGCCGCAGACCCGCCCGCTTACCGGCACGATTTCCCTTTCCTTCATCTACTCCGTCCGCTACACCTACGACCCGGAACAGAACGACTACCTGCGCTTCTACAAGGGCGGGCCGCACGTGGACCAGCTGACCGGTGAGCAGCACCGGGTGAAGAACGTGGTGGTGATCTTTGTCCCGCAGAGCAAGATTCCGGGCGACGAGAAAGGCCGGCTGGAGGTGGAAACGACCGGCTCCGGGGAAGCGCTCTTTTTCCTGGATGGCCGGCTGATGCAGGGGCGCTGGGAAAAGCTAGCCCCGGAGGCCGAGATGCGCTTCTTTGACGCCTCCGGCAAGGAGATTGCCTTCAACCGCGGGAACATCTGGATCGAAGTGCTGGGCCCAGGCGACCCGGTGGACTATGCACTCGGCCACGTGCCAGAGTAGTCCTGGGTCCGGGAGGAGCCAACCGGTGGCGTGGACCCGCTACACTCCGGTAGCGATTCTCCTTCTGGCGGCTGTGCTTGTCGCCGGCTGTGGCGCGCCTACCGCCACCCCGCCTCCAACCGCAGCACCCACGCCGCGGCCCACGGCGCCCCCAACCCCGACGCCCGAGCCCACGCTTCCTTATGCACCGGGAGAATCGCCGCTTACCGGTCTGCCGCTGGACCCGGAAGCGGCCCGTTATCCTCCCCTGGCCCTTCTCATCCCCTCGGATGCAGACTCTTATGGCCTCTCGCAGGCCAGCCTGGTCTACGAGGCCGTCACCGAGGGGAACGTCCCCCGGTATCTGGCGATCTTTGAGCAGTTGGACGCCTCCCAGGTGGGGCCGATCCGCTCTGCCCGGCCCTACCACATCGAGTGGGCTTGTCCCTACGGCGCCCTCTTGGTGCATTGGGGAGGGAGCCCACCGGTCTTTCCGATGCTTGCGCGCAGCGATTGCCTGGCGAACCTGGAGGCCATGACCTGGGAGGGTGGCTACTTCTGGCGCACAACGAACGAACCGGTCCCCTGGAACAACCTCTTTACGAGCAGCGAGCTCCTGTATGGCTACCTGGAGAACTGGGAAATCACACGGTTTCTTTCCTACAGGGGATTCCCGCACAAGGAAGATGCCTCGCCCGAAAGCCGGCCCGTCAGTGCGACCATTGAGGTGACGTTCGATTACCCGGTGCGCTACGCTTACGAAGCAGAGCAAAACGAGTACCTTCGTTTTTACCAAGGCCGGCCACAGATCGACCGCCTGACCGGCGCACAGCTTCGCGTAAAAAACCTTGCCATCCTTTTTGCACCGCAGCGCCCCATCCCCGGAGACCAGCAGGGAAGGATACAGATCGAAACCACCGGCCAGGGGAAAGCGCTTTTCTGCCTGGACGGGCGGTGCACCGAGGGAACCTGGTCCCGCGCCGGGCCAGAGGAGGAATTCCGCTTCCTGGATACCGGGGGACAGGAGCTCCGGTTCAACCGGGGCAACATCTGGATCGAAGTGCTCGCTGTCGACCAGGAAGTGAGCTATACCGTGATCCCCGCTCGGTAAGGCGCGCGTGCAACGGGCACGGGCAGCCGGGCGTCTCATGGCCGGAGCGGGACATTTGGGTTGCCGTAGCCGCAGAAATGCTGCGGGTACGCACCCAAGGAGGCAGGAAATGACACGCTGGATCGGTAGGTTGGGGTTCGCCGTGGTGGCCGTTACCTTCTTGGTGGGGTGCGGGCTTGTCCCCGTAGGAGCGCCAAGCCCGACCCCCCAGGTGACGCCGGCCGAGATGTTGCCGCGTGTGCTGGCGGATCCAGGCGCTTTCCAGGGGCAAAGGATCACCGTGGAAGGCGTTTTGGAAGCGGAGGGAAAGGGGCGGGACGTCCGCTTCTTCCTGCGCGCGGTGGGCGGTGGCCGGCTCGAGGTAACCCCGTGGGCCCCCCTGGAAGTGGTGCGGCCCCCGGAAGGAGGCGCGCAGCCGAAGAGCATGCCGGAGTTCGTGGGCCAGCACCTGCGCCTGACAGGGACGATCGTGAAAGGAGGTGAAGGCTGGATCCTGCAGGTTGAATCGTGCGAAGAACGATGAGTCCAGGCGCCTGAGGGAAACCGACGCCGCCTGGGGAGGAATCGTCGATGTCCCGCTCCATCGCTCGTAGCTGTGCTTTGGTGACCCTGTTGCTGCTGATGCTCGTGGGACCGCGCGCGGCCGCCCGGCCGTCCGATGTCCCCCAGGGGATGCCTCCCCACCCCAGGGTGTGGGAGAAGATCCTTAAGGGAGAGCTAGCACTCCCTCGCTTCCTGGCCGACCCGGTGTGGGCGCGCGCCCAAGGGATCGACACGCCCCGTGGAAAGCCCAAGAGCCTTACGGGTACCCTGAACGCGCTCGCGGTGGTCGTCCAGTTCAGCGATCACCCCGGCACGGTGGCGGCCTCCTTCTTCGATAGCCTGATCTTCGCTGCCCCTGTGAGCGGTCGCGGCTCCGTGCGCGACTACTTTTCCGAAGTTTCTTACGGCCAGGTGGATATCGTCACCGTGAACCTGCCCAGCAGCCTGGGCTGGCGGATGGCGCCGCAAACCTACGCCTACTACGTCGGCTACTGCGGCTCGAACTGCGGCTACTGTATCGATTCCCCTTATCCCAACAACTGTCAGAAGCTGGCCGAGGACATCGTGGATGCGGTGAACAGCGTGGTGAACTTTTCCCAATACGACAACGACGGGGATGGCTACGCGGAGCCGATCATGCTGATCCACGCCGGTCCTGGAGCCGAGTTCACGGGCAATCCCCACGATGTCTGGTCACACTCCTGGAGCCTGCATAACCCCCGAGTCTACGACGGGGTGACGATCGCCGACTATGTGATCATGCCCGAGTATTGGATGAGCGTCAGCCCCTCGACGAGCGACATGACGATCGGCGTCTTTGCCCACGAGATGGGACACGGCTTCTGGAACCTGCCCGACCTCTACGACCGCGATTACTCCTCCTATGGGGTCGGAGACTGGAGCCTGATGGCCAGCGGCTCCTGGAACGGTCCCAACAGCGGCGGTTGGGGAACGGACGGCAGTTCGCCTGCCTGGCCGGATGCCTGGTGCCGCGTCCAGATGGGCTTTGTCGCACCCACCAACATCACCGACAACGTGACCGGAAAGACGATCCCACAGGCCCATAACAACCCGCCTCCGGCGCAGACCGTGCTCAAGATGCGCTCCTCGGCCCTGGCCAGCCAGGAGTACTTCCTCTTGGAGAACCGGCAAAAGGTCTCTGGCTCCTACGACGAGTACATCCCCGGAGGTGGCCTCTTCATCTGGCATGTGGACGAGGCGATGTGGAACTACTCCCTGCAGAACGACTACGAGTGCACCCTGGATCCACATTGCAACTGCCCGGATGCCTACCATTACCTGGTTGCCCTGGAGCAGGCCGACGGGGCACGTCATCTGGAGTTTCGTACCAACCAGGGCGATGCAAACGACCCCTTCCCGGGAGGCACGAACAACCGCAACTGGACCATAACCACCCATCCGGAAAGCAGCTCCTGGTATGCCTGCACGAACAGCTGCATCGGCGTGACCAACATCAGCAACTCCGGAGCCACGATGACCGCCGACCTCCAGGTGAGTTGTGGGGCACCGCCCTCCCACTGGATTTACCTGCCGCTGGCTTTCCGGCGTTACTGGTCCGGCGGCCCCACCCCGACGCCCACGCCATCCCCAACGCCGCTTCCTTGCCCGAACCTGGGCAACGGCGACTTTGAACAAGGGCCCGTTATCTGGACCGAGTACTCCCAGAATGGTTGGGACTTGATCCTCAACGGTGGCTGGCCAGGCTCGGTACATCCGCACAGCGGCATCTGGGCGGTCTGGGAAGGCGGCGACGACAACGAGGTCTGCTATATCGAACAACAGACCCTGGTGCCTGCCGGCGCGCCCTATTTCCGCTACTGGCACTGGATCGCCTCGCAGGACTACTGCGGCTACGACTTTGCCTACGTGCGCGTCAACGGGCTCACCGAGGATCAGTACAGCCTCTGCTCCGCCAACAACACGAATGGCTGGGCCATGCACGTGGTCAACCTGAGCGCCTATGCCAACCAGTGCGTGACGGTGCAGATTCGCGTGACGACCGATAGCTCTTTGAACAGCAACCTCTTTATCGACGATGTAGCCTTCCAGTCCACACCGCAGGGTGGCCAGGTCTTGCCGCTGCTTTTTGACCCGGACACGGCTTTGCCACGCTCGGACCTGCGCTAGACAAGTGTACGGCGGCGACGGCGTTCCTGGGGGTGGCCCAACAGGGTCACCCCCAGGAACAGAGGGATGGACCGGGCAGCACAAGGGGATGCGGCGGTGCTGGACACGTATCAACTCCAGACCTTCCTGGCCGTTGCCGAAACGGGGAGCTTTACGGCGGCCGCGCGCCGGCTGCACTTGACGCAGCCGGCCGTCAGCCGGCAGATCCAGCTGCTCCAGGAGCATCTGGGCGTGCGGCTCTTCCGCCGCGCCGGCCGCCGTATGCTCCTCACCCACGCGGGCGAGCGCCTCCTGGAAACGGCGCGCCAGGTGACCCGGCTCGCGCAGCGCGCCGAAGAGGAAATGGCCTTGCTGCGCGGCGAGGTGACAGGGCGGCTGCGGATCGGGGGAACGGGCTCTCCGGCCTGGCACGTGCTCGCCCGGCTGCTCCCTGCCTTCCGGGCCGCTTACCCTGCGGTTGTGCTCCAACTGGAGCCACTTCCCCCAGGACAAAGCAGCCTGGCTTTGCGCGATGGACCGCTCGACCTGATCGTTGGCGAGGAACCAGCCCAGGAACGCGGGCTCTCGAGCATCCTGCTTCAGGGGATGGAGACCGTGCTGGTTGCCCCACCAGAGCCCCGTTGGGAACAGCGCAAGCGCCTCCCGCTGCGCAAGATCTCCGACCTGCCCCTCATCCTCCCGGCCCAGGGCAGCCCGCCGCGGAACTTCCTGGAGGAGGTGTTCCGTTCGCGCCAAATCCTCCTGCCAGTCCCACCCCGGGCGCTGGAGGTGGCCGACCCCGGCATGGCCCTGCCGTTGGTCGCTGCCGGACTCGGCGCGGCCCTCTTTCCCCATCCGGTGCTGGAGATCACCCGGGCACCGGTGCATCTGATCGCGCTCTGGCCCAGTTTCTCCTGGACGATCTACCTCGTGCACCGGAGCCGGCCCCTGAGCCAGGCCGAGGAGGCGTTCGTGCGGTTCGTTGAGGAACAAGGACGTGTGTTGGTGCGCTAGTCCAGAGCCTGCGGAACTGAGGCTATGCAAAAGTGCGCGCGCCCCCGTTGGCGGTCCTTCCACCGGGGGCGCGTGATTGTGGACGGCGCACGCGCGCCTTCGGCGTTTGACGCTGGCTTTTCCTTCGGGTAGAATGCCCAGGGCCGGTGACAATTCTCGGCACGGCCGGCCAAGGAGGGTTCGTTGGACATCCGCAAGGCACAGCAATTCATAGCGGCCCGGGGAGATGCGCTCAGCCAAGCACGGGGGGTAGCGCTCCTGGAAGGCACTCCCCCGCCTCCCCAGGTACTGCACGACCTGGAGGCGCTGGCTGGCCCCCACGGAGGATGGCCGGCCGGACTGGAGGCCGGAGCAGAAGAAGCCGTCCCAGAAACGGTGGAGATGCTCTTTGCCCTGGCTGACCTCGGCCTCATGCGGCACCCCTTGGCCTATCGAGGTTTGGCCTTTCTCCTCGGACAACAGGGCGCAGACGGAGGCTGGCAGGATCGTGTGCCGCGGAGCGATCCGCTCCCGAGGTGGCAGCGACAAGGGGAAGAAGCGGGCCGCCTCTACCTAACCGCCTGGGTGAGCTCGCTGCTGGTTGCCTACGGGCAGGAAGAAACGGATGCAGCGACTCGGACGCTCGACATGCTCCTGAAGTGGCAGCTTGAGGGCGGCGTGTTTATCGGTTTTCCGCGCCATACGGCCTGGTACGCCTTGCCGCTTCTGGCCCGGCGTTTGGGACAGCGCTCTGGCCCGGCGCAGAACATCCTGAGCACCTTGAGTCGGGCGGTCGGCCAGGGCGACTGGTACGCTTCGATGTTCGCTTCCCTGCTACACAACCTGCTGCTCGCCGGCTACCGCCTGGAGACGCCGCTGGTGCGCCTGGCGTGGGAGCAGCTGCTCCTGCGGCAGGAGAAAGATGGCTCTTGGGCCAGCGAAGAGGGCGAAGCGGATGCCGTGCGCACCACCCTGGAAGTGTTGTGGTGCTGGCGACAGATTGCCCCTCAGCGCTAACGGAACCGTCTCACGCTGCTTAGGGAGGACACGCTTGAGTGGAGCGGACGCACGGGGTATCTTCCTTTCCTTCGCCTACGTGCTCGCGGTGTTGCTCGGCTGCGATCTCGTGCGGCGCTTGCGGCGGATTTCCGCCGATGCCACGCGCAAAGTGGTCCACATCGCCGTCGGCATGTGGATCTTTCCCACGCTGTTCCTTTTCCGGCACTGGGCGTGGGCCTTGCTTCCCCCGCTCGTCTTTGCCGTGCTCAACGCGCTTTCGCTCCGGTTCCGTCTCTTCGGGGCGATCGAAGTAGGGGAACCGAGCTGGGGAACGGTCCTCTTTCCTGTTTCGGTAGCCCTCCTGCTAGCGATTTTCTGGCGGATTGGCCGGCCGGAGATCGCTGCCTCGGGGGTGATGGCCATGACGTGGGGGGACGCGATGGCCGCAGTCGTGGGCCGGGCCTTCGGAAAGCGCGGGTATTCCCTGTGGGGAAAGCGGAAAACCTGGTTGGGTAGCCTGGCCTTCCTCAGTTGGTCCACCCTGGCCATCACCCTGACGCTCCGTTTCCTTGGGCACTATGTGCCGCCGACCGCATTCGGGCACGGCCTTCTGGCGGCCCTGGCCGGCGCCGTAGTGGAGGCGCTTTCCCCGCGTGGCACGGACAACCTCACCGTGCCGCTCGCAACTGGCGGCGTGCTCTTCGCCTTGTTGTAGAAGGAGGCATCCCCCATGCCCCTGTTCCGCCGCCCTCCCGCTGCGGAGTACCTCCTGGTCGGGCTCGGAAACCCCGGCGAGGAGTACGCTCGTACACGCCATAACGTCGGTTTCCGCTGCCTGAGCGTGCTCGCAGCGCGCCACCGTCTGTTCTTTCGGCAGAAGCACGCCCAGGCGCGGCTGGCTGTGGGGGAGATCGCTGGCCGCAACGTCGTCCTTGCCCGGCCCTACACCTATATGAACCGCAGCGGCGCGGCCGTGGCCGGCCTCCTGGCATGGCTCAAACTCCCCCTCGAGCAGCTCCTCGTGATCTACGATGACCTCGACCTCCCCTTGGGGACGATCCGCCTGCGGCCGCGGGGCAGCGCCGGCGGACACCGCGGCCTGCGTTCGATCATCGAAGCGCTCGAGAGCGAGCAGTTCGCGCGCCTCCGCGTGGGCATCGGCCGACCGCCCGACCCTTCTCAGGACCCGGTGGATTATGTGCTGAGCCCTTTCACACCGGAAGAGGAAACTACCCTTGCGCGCGTCCTGGAACGCGCTGCTGACGCGGTGGAATGCTTCCTGAAGGAAGGGATCGAAGCAGCGATGGCCCGCTTCAACCGACCACCGGAGGAAAGCGCATGAAGGCGTTTCGCGTAGCCCCTGAGCTCTTCCAACGCTTCCCAGGCCTGACCATCGGGGTCGTGGTCGGACATTCGCTGCAGCTCCCCAAAGACCCCGACGCGATTGCTGATCTTCTGGTGACCGCACAGGAGCGGTTGCGCCGGGAGTGGGGCGGCCGGCCACCCCAGGAACATCCACGCATCGCGCCGTGGCGGCGAGCCTTCCAGGCGCTGGGCCTCTCTGGGGTCAAGTATCCAAGTTCCATTGAGGCGTTGGTGCGCCGGGCGCTTTCCGAGCGGGGCGTCCCCTCCATCCTCCCTCTGGTTGACCTCTACAATGCGGTTTCCCTCACCCACGTCATCCCGATGGGCGGCCACGACCTGGACGCGCTCGAAGGTCCCATCTTCCTGGGTCCCACTTGCGGGGGAGAACGCTTTCGCCCCTTGTTCTCGGATGCAATGGAGATCGTCAGCCCCGGGGAAATTGCTTACCTGGACGGGGAGGACGTCCTCACCCGCCATTGGGTGTGGCGCCAGGCGCACAAGGATCGCATCACGCCCCAGACGCGAACGGTCTTTATCCCCATCGACGGTTTGCCCGAAGTCGGTCCCGCGGTCGTGCAGGCCGCGGCCGCGGAGGTCGCGGAGTTGTTGGTCGCCCACTTTGCAGCCCAGGTACAGGTCGCCTTCGCGACCCAGGAGGAGCCTGAAATCCTCCTGGCCAGCAACTAGCCCCCACTCGGTCCGCGGCCTTGGCTTTCCTCCTTGGATCGCCGGCGGGATGCGCACAGAAGTTGGGGGAAGAGGTCTGGTCCCAGCAAGCCTGTCCACGTACCCAGATCCCTGGGCAGGGTAGAGAGAACCGGAGGTCCGCTAGAAACCGCCTAGAGCGGCAGCACAGCTCCCGCCGCCAGGCGCCGCGCGGCCGTGGTCATTTCAGCGGAACGACCTGGAGGTCGTCGAAGAGGATCCGCACGCCACCATCGGAGCGCGTCCCCGCAAAGAGCCCCACGTCGCCTTCTTCGAAAGCCTCGTCCTGTACCCGGCCGAGAAGAACGCCGTTCACCCGAAGCGAAAGCTCGTGCTCCTGGCAGAGGACGGTGATCCGGTTCGGCAAAGCGCTCCAGATCGCCTGGGCCGGGGTCCAGGGCACCAACGCGACCCATTCGTCTGAGACCAGTTTGTAGATCGAGTACTCGCCGACGCCGCTCAAGGAGAAGGAGTAAAAGTTGTCACCGTCGAGATAGCGGCAGATGACCCCATAGTCACTGTCGAACGGGCCGGCCGTTTGCTCCGCCACCACCTGAATGGCGACATCGGAAAAACTCCCTCGCAACCGACTCCAGGCAATCATCTCCGATCCCAGCACTTCGATGCGATACCGGCCATCCTCATAGCCACGATCCACCGTGTCCGAGCTCCCGACCGACCAGTCTCCGGGCTGCTCGAAATCCTCAGAGAGCACGCCCAGCCGGTTGACCCATTCTTGCACCTGGAACTCCAGCTCCTGCTGGAGCTGGCCGTCCAGGCACACGGCCACCCGATAGTCGCCCGGAACGAGCGGAACAGGCTCAGCCAGGAAGGTGAGCAGCGGCCGATCGCGCAGGTTCCGCGTGGTCGTGAGGAGCGTCGTGCGATCCACCACCTCGTCCCCAGGGAAATACCAGTAGGCCTCGAGGGTCGAGTAAAGGCCCAGGTCGCCCCGGGCGGCAAGATACACCACCTCGTAGGGCATGAACGTATTCGTCCGACGGAGCGGCTGCCCCTCGCTATCCACCAGCCAGGCGAGCCCGAGCTCCCCAACCTGCGAGGGGATCGCTCCCGGAGGGGCCACGATGCGAAAAGCCAGCCGTTGAGCCAGCTCGCTCTCGGTGTCCCCCTCGGGTAAGATCTCTACCCGATAATCGCCGATCGCCAGGGGCGCATTGGGCGAAGCCGGGAGCGAGAGGGTCGTCCTCCAGATCCAGGGAAAGGCAAACTTGCGTCTTCCTTCCAGGCGTTGCTCGCTTGAGATCTCCTCGCCCATACAGCCCGTGTGGTACCAGCGGACCAGGAGGCCTTGGCCAGGAGGCAGGCGCCAACGGAAGTGTAACTGGAGCGTGCTATCGGGGTAAAACGCAGGCAGGCCTGCCGCAGCTTCCGGGGCCGCGCCAAGAGGCTCCAGGGCAATGAGCTGCAGCGTGGGCCGGCGCGGCCAGAGGAAAAAAGCCAGCGCACCAACGAGGAGAAAACCTCCGACGGCCACACCGATCAAAAGCCATAACCGCCTTCTTCGCGCGGTGGTCCGAGGAGCGGAGACCAGAGTCGAAGTGGCAAACGAGGCCACGAGCACGCCGCAGTTCGGACAGACCAAGGCATCGTCGGGTACGGGGCGATCGCAGTTCGGGCACTTCATGCTTGGAGCTCCTTGCCTGGGTAGATCGCTGAGAAGGGACAGAGGGTGACGTTTCTTCCCGGTTTGCTCCGGCTGATGGCTTTAAGCACCGCTCGAACGCCCATACTTGCGCTCGGGCGGATCCGATTCCCGCCCTCCCTCGGAGAGGAATCGCAGCGGTGCGACCTGCCCCTCCTGGGAGAGCCCTGCTTCAGGCAGCCCTCATTGTACCACGGGCCGGTGCGGACTTCAACGTTGCCAGTTGACATCAGGTCGGGTATAATACCGCCATCCACCCCGGCGGACGGCACTGCCGGGCCGTGCGGGGAATCTATATGTGCCGCAAACGGCTGCCGGCGAGGAGGAGGCCATGGCCACACCCCCCAAACCCGTACGGATTACCGATACCATCCTTCGCGATGCCCACCAGTCGCTCCTGGCCACACGGATGCGCGTGGAGGACATGCTCCCGATCGGCCCAAAGCTCGACCGGGTTGGCTTCCACTCCCTGGAGATGTGGGGCGGTGCCACCTTCGACAGCAGCATGCGTTTCCTGCGCGAGGACCCTTGGGAACGGGTGCGCCTGCTCCGCCAGGCGATCCCGAACACCCCCTTCCAGATGCTCCTGCGGGGCCAGAATGTGGTGGGCTACCGGCACTACGCGGACGACGTCGTGGAGGGCTTTGTCTATCACGCCGCCGAAGTGGGAATCGACATCTTTCGCATCTTTGATGCGCTGAACGACTTGCGCAACATGGAGACCGCCTTTGCCGCGGTGAAGAAAGTCGGCCGGCATGTCCAGGGGGCCATCTCTTACACGATCAGTCCCGTTCACGACATCCCTTCCTACGTGGAGATGGCGCGTCGGATGGTCGATATGGGAGCCGATTCGATCTGCATCAAGGACATGGCCGGCCTGTTGTCGCCTTATGCCGCCTATGAACTGGTGCGCCGCCTGAAGGAGGCGCTTCCCCAAACCCCGGTGCAGGTGCACACGCACTATACGAGCGGCATGGCGACCGCGACACTCCTCAAGGCGATCGAGGCCGGGGCGGACGTGGTCGACACGGCCATCTCCGCGCTGGCCCTGGGCACCTCTCAGCCCCCAACCGAAGCCTTGGTGGCCTGCCTGCAGGGCACCCCGTGGGACCCGGGGCTGGACCTGGAACTCCTGGCCGAGATCGCCGACTATTTTGCCCGGGTACGCGAGAAGTACGAGAAATACGAGGGACAGCTCCGGACGGTCGACGTGCGCGTCCTGGCCTACCAGATCCCCGGGGGGATGCTCTCCAACCTGGATGCCCAGCTGCGCGAGCAGAACGCCCTGGACCGCTACGACGAGGTGCTGAAGGAAGTGCCCCGCGTGCGCGCCGAGCTGGGCTATCCCCCGCTGGTCACCCCTTCCAGCCAGATCGTGGGCACCCAGGCGGTGCTGAACGTCCTGATGGGGGAGCGCTACAAGGTCGTGCCGAAAGAAGTGCGACAGTACGTGCTCGGCTACTACGGCCGGCCGCCTGCGCCCATCGACCCCGAGGTACAGCGCAAAATCGCCGGAGAGGAACAGCCGATCGCCGGCCGGCCGGCCGATTCCCTGCCGCCTGAACTGGAAAAGGCGCGCCAGGCGCTGGGCGACCTGGCCACCTCGGAAAAAGATGTGATCTCGATGGCCCTTTTCCCGCAGATCACCCCCGAGTTCTTGCGCTGGCGCCGCACCTTCACCGATGTCCCGGGACAGGTGATCGCCGCCATCGCCGCCGCGCTGGCCTACGAACCGCCCGAGGCGGCCGCTCCGGAGGCCCGGGCGACCGCCCAACCATGGAAGTGGGCCGGCCGGCTGGAGGCCATCCGGGCGCGCTCCTTCCGCGCCGGATAAGGGAGGAGGGTACCCCGTGAAAGAGTTTCGCCTCAAGGTCAGGGACCGCACCTACGCCATCACCCTGGACCGCGACCGGATGACCGTGGAGGGCTTTTCCCTCAACTGGGAGGTCGTGCGTGCCCAGGGGAATCGCTTTCGGGTGGCCATCGACGGCATCTACTACGATGTGGAGCTGCAGCCCGGAGAGAACGGGCAATTACAGGCCATCGTGGACGGGGTTGCGTACCCGGTTCAGGCGATCGGCCTGCTGCGTGGGCGGGCGGCGGTTGTGGAGAAGCGGCCCGAAAGGGCCGCCCCGGCAGCCGCGGAGGGAGCCCTTTCGGCGCTCATGCCCAGCAAGGTCATCGCCGTCCACGTGAAAGTGGGGGACAAGGTCCGCGCCGGACAGGTCGTGTTGGTGCTGGAAGCGATGAAGATGGAAAGCGAGCTCAAGGCGCCCCGCGACGGCACCGTCACAGCCGTCCACTGTGCTCCCGGCGACAGCGTGAACCCCGGGGTGCCCCTGGTGGTGATCGAGTAGGGCGGGCGCACCCTGGCCTGTGGTGGAGGAATCCGAGATGAAGACGACCGCAGAACGGATCGAGGAATTGCGCCAGCGCCGACAGGAGGCCACATCCGATTCCCCCGAGGCGATCGAGGCCCAGCATCAGCGGGGTAAGCTGACGGCACGCGAGCGGATCCAGCGGCTGCTCGACCCGGGCTCGTTTGTGGAAACCGATCCCTTCGTCGTCCACCGCTGCTACGACTTTGATATGCAGAAACGTCGCCCGCTGGGCGATAGCGTGGTGACCGGCTGGGGAACGGTCGAGGGCCGGCGCGTTTGCGTATTCTCTCAAAACTTCGCCACCATCGGCGGAACCCTGAGCGAGGTGGCGGCAGAGAAGATCTGCAAGGTGATGGACCTGGCCATGCGCATGGGCGTGCCGTTGATCGGCATCAACGACTCCGGCGGCGCCCGGATCCAGGAGGGCGTGGTCTCGCTGGACGGCTATGGCAACATCTTCTACCGAAACGTGATCGCCTCCGGGGTGATCCCGCAAATCTCGATCATCGCGGGCCCGTGTGCTGGCGGGGCGGTCTATTCCCCCGCGATCACCGATTTCACCTTCATGGTCAAGGGCACCAGCTACATGTTCATCACCGGTCCCGAGGTGATCAAGGCGGTTACGGGAGAAGAGGTCACTCCGGAGGAACTGGGCGGCGCGATGGCCTGTAACAGCAAGAGCGGGGTGGCCCACTTTGCGGCCGAAGACGAGGAGGAGCTGTTCACGCAGGTGCGCACGCTGCTCAGTTACCTTCCGAGCAACAACATGGAGGATCCCCCTTACCGCCCTCCCACCGACGACCCGGAGCGGGAAGCGCCGGAACTGGACGCGATCGTTCCCGACAGCTCCAGGAAACCCTACGATATCCTCGAGGTGATCCGCGCCGTCGTCGACGACGGGACCTTTTTCGAAGTCCATCGCTACTGGGCGCCGAACATCGTGGTGGGCTTTGCGCGCCTGAACGGCTACCCGGTGGGCATCATTGCCAACCAGCCGGCCCATCTGGGCGGCGTGCTGGACAATTTGGCCTCGGTCAAAGGGGCACGCTTTGTGCGCTTTTGCGATGCCTTCAACATCCCCTTGGTGACCTTTGTCGACGTCCCCGGGTACCAGCCGGGGACGGATCAAGAGTGGGGCGGCATCATCCGCAACGGGGCCAAATTGATCTTTGCCTACGCCGAGGCCACGGTGCCGAAGCTGACCGTCATCACGCGCAAGGCCTACGGCGGCGCTTATGTGGTGATGTCCTCCTTGAGCCTGCGCTCCGATTTCAACGTCGCCTGGCCCACGGCCGAGATCGCCGTCATGGGGGCCGAGGGGGCAGTCAAGATCATCTTCCGGCGGGAACTCCAGGCAGCCCCCGATCCCCAGGCGCGCCTGAACGAACTGGTCGCCGACTACGAGGCGCGCTTTTCCAATCCCTACCAGGCGGCCTCCCGCGGTTATGTCGAGGACGTGATCGAGCCCCGGCGGACCCGCCCCGTGCTCATCCGCGCCCTGGAAATGTGCCAGACGAAGCGCCAGTCGCTTCCCCCCAAGAAGCACGGCAACATCCCACTGTAGCAGGGCAAGAGGAGGAAAAGATGCTCTTCGATGTGATCATCCTGGGTTCCGGGCCGGCCGGCCTCACGGCCGCCATCTATGCCGCCCGCGCACGCCGCTCTACCCTCGTCCTGGCCGGAAGCAGCCTCGGTGGCCAGGCCGCGATCACCGATATGGTGGAAAACTACCCTGGCTTTCCCGAAGGCATCCACGGCGCGGAGCTGACCCAGCGCATGCAGCAACAGGCGGAACGGTTCGGGGCCCGGGTGGAGCTCGACGAGGCGACAGCCGTGGACCTCTCCCAACACCCGTTCCGGATCACGGCTTATGGCGGCGAGTATCAGGCCCGGGCGCTCGTGATCGCCACCGGGGCATCTCCGCGAAAACTGGGCGTCCCCGGGGAAAAGGAGTTCACCGGGCGCGGCGTCTCCTACTGCGCCACCTGCGATGGGTTTTTCTATCGGGGCAAGGAGGTCGCCGTGGTCGGGGGCGGCAACAGCGCCGTCGAGGAGGCGCTGTTCCTCACCCGTTTTGCTGACCGCGTCTACCTGATCCACCGGCGCAACCGCCTGCGGGCGGACGCGATCGTGCAGGAGCGCGCCTTCGCCAACGACAAGATCACCTTTATCTGGGAACACCTTGTGACCGAGATCCTGGGCGAACAGGCGGTCACCGGGGTGCGGATCTGCCATTGCGAAACCCATGCGGAGCGCGTGCTCCCGGTCTCGGGGGTCTTTGTCTACATCGGCATGGTGCCCAATACGCAGCTCTTCCAGGGACAGTTGGAGCTGAACGAGTGGGGCTATATCATCACCGACGGAGCCCAGCACACCAATATCCCTGGGGTGTTCGCCGCGGGAGACGTCCAGGAGCTCTACCTGCCCCAGATCGCGACCGCAGTCGGAAGCGGGGCGCGGGCGGCGATGGAGGCCGATCGCTTCCTGGCCGAACTGGAGCACCGGGCCTATCCCTCGCGCCATCCGTGAGGAGATCGGTCCAGGAGGGAGAATATGTCGCGCCGACGCGCACGGCCCTCGCCACTTTATCTGCTTCTGTTGCTCCTGGTGGCGGTCGTTTTGGGCCTCTACCAGGCGGGCTACCTGGGCTGGCTGGGGCTTTCGCCGCGTGCGCCAGTGGTGCAGGCGCCGGCCGGCACCTGGTTTCAGGTCTATTTCACCGCTCCCGACCCGGCTGACGCCGCAGTCCACTCGGGCGGCATCGACGCCCGGGTGGCGGCCGATATCGATGCCGCCCAGCAAAGCGTGGACATCGCCTCCTTCGACCTGGATCTGCAATCGATCGCCCGGGCCCTCCTCCAGGCTCATCAACGGGGGGTGCAGGTGCGCCTGGTGATCGACGACGAGAACCTGGCGGACGAAACCGTGTTGCAGACCACGCGCGAGCTTTCGTCCGCTGGCATCCCCATCGTCTACGACCGGCGCCAGGCCTTCATGCACAACAAGTTCGTCGTGATCGACCGCCGCGTCGTCTGGCTCGGCTCCTGGAACCTGACGGACAACGACACCTACCGCAACAACAACAACTTCCTGCGTCTCGAGTTGCCTCCCCTGGCGGAAAACTATACCCGGGAGTTCGAGGAGATGTTCCTGGAACAGGCCTTCGGTCCTCGCTCTCCCCAAAACACGCCCTATCCCACCCTCCTTCTGGACGACGGCACCCGGATCGAAACCCACTTCGCACCGGAAGACGACCCCCGCTCGGCGATCCTGGAGGCCCTGGAACGCTCCAAGACCGAAATCCTCTTTATGGCCTTTTCGTTCACCGATGAGGAGATTGCCCGGCAGCTCATCGAGAAGGCACGGTCGGGGGTTGTGGTGCGGGGGGTATTGGAGGCGCGCAACGCCGCCGCCGAGTCCAGTGTTTACGACCTCTTTCAGAAGGCTGGCCTGGACGTGCGCCTGGATGGAAACCCGCGTGTCATGCACCACAAGGTGTTCGTGATCGACTCCCGGGTCACGATCACCGGTTCCTTCAACTTTACCCGGAGCGCAGCGCAAGAGAACGACGAGAACCTGGTGATCATCGAGAACGCCGACCTCGCCCGCGCCTACCGCGAGGAGTTCGAGCGCGTCTACCGGGTCGGAAAGACGGAGTGAGCAATGCCCGAAGGGGGGACCAAACGCTTCCGCCGACACCTGCGCGCCTTTTGGCGCGAGTGGCGAATGGTTGTGTTGCTCGCACTGCTCATCGTCGGGGGAGCCATCCTCTACCGCTTTTTCCTTCAGCCGCGGCCGCGCACGCTCCGCTCCGCGCCTCCCTACCGCATCTACTTCACCCAGGGGGATGCCGGGGAGCCGACAACCCAGGGGCTGACCGCGGAGATCGTGCGGGACATCAGCGGTGCGCAGAAACAGATCTCCCTTGCCACCCCCGGCCTGGACGAGGAGGCGATCGCTTCCGCGCTGCTCCAGGCCCGGCTGCGGGGCGTCGAGGTGCGGGTCCTGGAAGACCCCGCGCGCCAGGAGGAACCGGCGGTCGCCGCGACCCGCGCGCGTCTCGAAGAGGGAGGCATCCCGATCGCGCTGCACCCCTCGCCGGGCGGCCTGGGGGAATCCTTCCTGGTCGTCGACGAAGCGATCCTCTGGGCCGGCTCGGCCGAATTCTCCCGCGCGGGTTTGCTGGAAGATGCTGGCTACCTCCTGCGCTGGCCGATCCCCTCGCTCGCCGAGGCGTTCGTGCACGAGTTCAACGAGATGTTCATCGATCGGGCCTTCGGCCCGGGCTCGCCGAAGGAAAAGCCGATCCACGTGGCGATCCCGGACCGCGGGACGGTCACAGTCTACTTCACACCCGAAGAGGATCCCCTAAGCGAAATCCTGCAGACGATGGCCCGGGTGCGCTCGCAGATCGTCTTCCTCACCGAACGCATGGACGATCCCCGCCTGGGCGAACGGATGTCGGCCGAGGCGCTGCGTGCACCAGTGCAGCTGTGGGGCGTCTACGACGAACAGGGGGGCATTGCGCCCGACATTCTGGAAGCGTTCCGCAAAGGACGCTCGATGCTTGCACCGTACCGCGGCGTCGGCCGGCTGCGGGAGAACGTGCTCACGGTAGACGGGCAGATGGTCGCCCTGTTCTCCCAGCCTCTGGATGCGCAGGGCCTGGCCACCCGCGATGGCTTCGTGATCGTGGTTCAGGACTGGGACCTGGGGCAGACGTTCGGCCGGGAATTGGCTCGCCTGTACCGGCAGTCGCAGGGCGGCCCCTGACCGCCGCAAGCAGGAGCAGGGATGCGGAGCCAGGAAACCGAGAAGAGGGACCGGGCGCGGATCCTTGGCTCCACGACCCGCCCAGCCCTCCTCTTCGAAACCGTGGGCGAGCGGATCCGTTGCCTGACGTGCGAGCGGCGTTGCCTGCTTCCCCGGGGCGGGCTTGGCTGGTGTCGCACCCGCCGCAACGACGACGGCACGCTGGTCACGCTCACCTACGGTGCCATCGCCTCGCTTTCCGCCAACCCGATCGAGAAAAAGCCGCTCTATCACTTCTACCCGGGGACGGTCGCGCTCACGGTGGGGAGTTGGAGCTGCAACCTAGATTGTCCCTGGTGCCAGAACTGGGAGATCAGCAAACAGGTCCCGCCGATGCGGTCGGAGTTCCTTTCGCCGGAGGCGTTTGTCGCCCTGGCGCGCCGTCGGGGATGCCGGGGGACCTCGATCAGCCTGAACGAACCGACCCTTTCCCTGGAATGGTCGCTCGAGGTTTTCCGCCTGGCGCGGGCTGATGGGCTGTACAACACCTTTGTCACCAACGGCTATCTGACGGAAGCAGCGCTGGAGGAGCTTATCCGGGCCGGCCTGGATGCGGCGAACGTGGACATCAAGGGAGACGCTGCCTCCGTGCAGCGGTACTGTGGCGTGGATGTGGAGGTGGTGTGGCGCAACTGCCGGCAGATGCGGACGGCGGGCGTCTGGCTAGAGGTCACCACACTCGTCATCCCCACGGTGAACGACCACGAAGAGACGCTCCGCGCGATCGCCCGGCGCATCGCGCGCGAACTAGGGGAGGAGGTTCCCTGGCACCTCACGGCCTATTTCCCCGCCTACCGCTTCCACGCCCCGCCGACTCCCCTGTCGATGCTCGAGGGCGCCTGGCGGATCGCGCGGGAAGAGGGCCTGCGCTTCGTCTACCTGGGGAACGTTCCTGACCATCCGGCGAGGCACACCGACTGTCCGAGCTGTGGTGGTCGACTGGTGGAGCGGCATGGGCTCTCCGTGCGAAAGAACCGGCTCCGCAACGGGAAATGCCCCGACTGCGGGGAAGCGATCCCCGGGGTATGGGAAGTGAGGAGCGATAGCAGCGCGTCCGGTGGAATCCCCCGTCGGCCGGACGAGCACAGCTCTTAGGCAGAGGGCATCGCGCGCGTTCCCGCCACCCTGGGGCAGCGAACGGTCAAGCGATAGACGGTGCCTTCGCGCGCGCCGAAGCGGTACTTGTAGTTCTCTCCACCGCGCATCAGGTCGAAACGGGCCTTGCCCCGCGCGATCGCATCTTGGATGCACAGGGCCATGAGGACGATCCCCGGGCTCAGTTCCGGCCGGAAGCGGGGGTCGAAGCCGGAGTTGTAGACCAGGAGGTCCGCGCCGTAATCGAAACACCAGAGGGAAGCGGCCGGCCGTTCGTCCAGCCATAGGGTGTAGAGGGCAAGCCATCCCATCGGGAAAAGCGCGCGCGCCAGGTCGCGGAAGAACGCGGCCATGGCATCGGTCATGAACGCCTCCTTTTCCGGGTGGCTTGCCCGGTGGAGGGCGATGAAGGTTTCGACCGCTTCCTCTAGGCCGGCCGGATCGCTCAGGCGCTCCCAGCGCAGCAGGGCTTCCCCCTGGGCGCGCCGGAGTTTCCGTCGTAGCTCGTGGCGCTGCTTCTTGTCGAGCGCATCCAGGTAGGCCTCCCACTTGCCCGGAAGGGGGATATAGGGGGCCGGCTGCTCGGGGAGCGCTTCTACGCCCTCGGGGCAACACTCGCGGCACACCTGGCACAGCAGCCCGCTTCGCGTGGGGGAGTGGTCGGGAAGGCAATGCAGGTCAAGCACATCCCACGGAGGAGCCTCCGTACACAGGTATTGCATGAACGCGCGATAGACCGCCTCCTCGTGCCCCCGAGCGACGATCAAATCCAGGTAGTCGGAGACATCGACTCCTCCGACGAAACGGAGGAGGCGTTGCCCGGCCTCCGTGGAGGCGAAGAGGGGGGCGATCCCCTGCAGCGTTCCAGCGGGATCGCGGGCGAGCAGCATCAGGAGTTGCCCCTCGTGGCCGAAATGTTCCCACCAGACGCGCTGGAATTCGGGCGTCAGGAAGATCGTGTCCACCACGCTGCGTCGGAGAAGCCCCCTCCACTCGACGGCAAGTTCCGTAAAGACGGCCACCTCTTCGCGCTGTTCGACCCACAAGGGCATGGCCTCCGTCATCATCGGACTCCCCCCTTCCGCGCGACAGCCACCAGGTCGGGTGACGAGGTCGGGTCAAACGGTTCCAGCCCCCAGCTCCCGTAGAAAGCGATTTCCGTAAACCCGGCTTTCCACAACATCGTCTCCATCTCGGCTTGGCGAAGGGGGCGATGGTAGGTCGTCGAGATCCGCTGGTGCCAACCATTGGCGTCCCGCCAGAAGGTCGCCATGTGGAAAGCGATGCGGTCCGGCGCCAGATCGAGGAAGCGGAAGAAGAGCCACTCCCGCTCCCCTTCGCGGTGCACGCTCAGGGGCAGGAAGCGGTTCCCTTCCACAAGGAGCCGCTCATCGTTCCGGTTCTGGATGAGGACCAAGCCTCCCGGTCGAAGCACACGGGCGAAATCGTGGAGCGCTTCCTCGACGGCCTCCGCGCTCAGGAGGTGGGCTAACGAGTGCCCCAGGCAGAGGAGGGCATCGAAGGGGCCGGTGAGATGGCGCGCCAGGTCTCCGAACCCCGCGCGGTAGAAAGGCACGGCGACGCCGGCGGACGCCGCGTTCTCTGCGGCGCGCGCGACCATGGCCTCGCTGAGGTCAGCGCCCACGACGGCATACCCTCGCCGGGCCAGGGCGATCGCGTGCTGGCCAGTCCCGCAGGCCGCATCCAGGACGTGTCGGGCTCCGGCTGCGTGCAACAGGCGTTCGATCGCCGGCAGTTCAAACGCCAGCCGCGCCTCCCAGTCGACGAACCGGTCATAGTCCGCGCCCATTTCGTCGTAAAGCGGTACCTGTCCCATAGTCCACTCCGTGATGATCCGCAGGCAAAGGAATCCCCCTCGCGTTGATCGTTCCAGGGCACTCAAGGACCGCTGTGGAAGCGGGAGAGCAACATCCCCACGCAAGAACCCAGTTCCCTTATCGAGGCCAGATCCTTTCGCCACCCGGCCTCCAGCGGTTAGGGTAAGAAAGCCGACCGGTGCGGCCTGACCCGCCTGGTCAGAGTAGGAGGGGCTCTCCCTGCCTTTCAGGGGGAGAGAGTCCCTGCCACACGGTTGCCCAGCACCTGACCCAGGAACTGCCCGGTGAAGCTGGACGGGACCCGAGCCACCTCTTCCGGAGGTCCCTCCGCGACCAGGTAGCCGCCGGCCTCTCCGCCACCCGGCCCCAGGTCGATGATCCAGTCCGCGGTCTTGATCACGTCCAGGTTATGCTCGATCACCACAACGGTGTTTCCGGCATCGACCAGCCGGTGCAGGACATCGAGCAGCTTCTGGATGTCGGCCGGGTGCAGTCCGGTCGTCGGTTCGTCCAGGATGTAGATCGTCCGCCCCGTAGCCACCCGGCACAGTTCTTTGGCCAGCTTGACCCGCTGCGCCTCGCCGCCCGAAAGGGTGGGGGCCGGCTGGCCGAGTTTGATATAGCCCAGGCCGACGTCATAGAGCGTGCGCAGGATCCGCGTGATCGTCGGATGGGCGGAGAAAAAGTCGAGCGCCTGTTCCACCTCCATATCGAGCACGTCGGCGATGCTCTTTCCCTTGAAGCGCACCTGGAGCGTCTCGCGGTTGTAGCGTTTGCCTTTGCAGACCTGGCAGGTCACCCAGACGTCCGGGAGGAAGTGCATCTCGATCTTGACCTCACCGTGTCCCTGGCAGGCCTCGCACCGTCCCCCGCGCACGTTGAAGGAAAAGCGCCCCGGGGTATACCCGCGGATGCGCGCCTCCGGAAGGGCCGCAAAGAGGCGCCGAATTTCGTCAAAGACGCCCACATAGGTCGCCGGGTTGGAGCGGGGGGTGCGCCCGATCGGCTGCTGATCGATCTCGATCACCTTGTCCAGGTGCTCCAACCCACGTAAGGCGCGGAACGGCCCCGGCTTGGCCCGCGCCCGGTGTAGCCGTTGGGCCAGGGCCGGATAGAGCGTCTCCGCGATCAGCGAGGACTTGCCGGATCCGGACACCCCGGTGACACAGATGAAGGTGCCCAAAGGAAAGCGGACGTCGATCCCCTTCAGGTTGTTGTGGCAGGCCCCCTCCAGCACCAGCCACTCCCCACGCGGGACGCGGCGCTTCTGCGGGATCGGGATTTCCAGTACCCCGGCCAGGTACTGCCCGGTCAGGGAGCCGTTGCGCATGATCTCTTCCGGCGGGCCGGAGGCGACCACCTCGCCTCCCCGGGCCCCTGCCCCTGGCCCAAAGTCGACGATCCAGTCCGCGGTGCGCATGGTCTCCAGGTCGTGCTCAACCACGATGACCGTGTTGCCCAGGTCGCGCAGCCGCAACAGCGTATCCAGCAGGCGGCGGTTGTCGCGCGGATGCAGGCCGATCGTCGGCTCGTCGAGGATGTACATGACCCCGACCAACCCCGACCCGATCTGGCTGGCCAGGCGGATGCGCTGGCTTTCGCCTCCCGAAAGGCTGGGCGCGGCGCGGTCGAGCGTCAGGTATTCCAGCCCAACGCTGATCAGGAAGCCCAGCCGCTCCCGGATCTCCTTCAGCACCTCGCCAGCGATGGCCATCTGGTAGGGGTTCAGCGCTTCCTTCGCCGGCCCGCCGGACTTGCCCGCCAACCCTTCCACCCACTCGAGCGCCTGCACGATGGAAAGGGCGGTCGCCTCTCGGATGGAAAGTCCCCCCACGGTGACCGCCAGCGCCTCCGGGCGGAGCTTGGCCCCGTGACACTCCGGGCACGGAAGCTGGCTCATGAAGCGCGCGTACCACTGGCGCATGCCCTCGGAGGAGGTCTGTCGGTAGCGGCGCGAGATTTCATTCACCACCCCCTCCCAGGGACGGAAGAATTCGCCTTGCCCGCTTTCCCCCTGCCAGGAAAAATGTACCCGCCGACCGCCGGAGCCGTACAGCACCACCCGCCGCTGGTCTTCCGTGAGGTTCTTCCAGGGGGTGTCCAGGCTGAAACCGTATTGTCGGGCGATGGAAAGGAGGCAGCGGTAGGCCCAGGTGTCGCGTTTATAGCGCATCTCCCCCCAATAACGGATGGCGCCGTCGTGGATGCTCCGTTCAGGGTCTCCTACGACCAGTTCGGGGTCGACCTCCATGACCGTCCCCAGGCCGGCACAGCGTGGGCAGGCCCCCTGGGGGGAGTTGAAGGAGAAGAGCTGCGGAGTCAGTTCGGGCATGTTAAAGCCGCACTGCACGCAAGCGTTCTGCTCGCTCATCAGGGACTCGGCGCCCTTTTCGGGGGCGATGACCACCGTCCCCTCCCCCAGTTTCAGGGCCGTCTCCATCGAATCGGTGAGACGGCTCAGGAAAGCTTCGTCAGGTTCCTCGGGGATGACCAGGCGGTCCACAACCACCTCGATGTTGTGCTTTACCTTCTTGCTCAGGAGGATCGGCCGGTCCAGGCTGCGCACCTCGCCGTCGACCCGTACGCGGGAAAAGCCCTGGGCACGCGCGGTTTCGAAGAGTTCCTGGTACTCTCCCTTCCGCTCGCGCACGAGAGGAGCCAGCACCTGGAAACGGGTTCCGGCGGGAAGGCTCCGCACCCGATCGACCATCTGCTGGACGGTCTGGGAGCCAATCTCGCGGCCACAGTGCGGACAATGAGGAATGCCGACCCGGGCATACAGGACGCGGAGGTAGTCGTAGATCTCAGTGACCGTACCGACGGTGGAACGCGGGTTCTTGGCAGCAGACTTTTGCTCGATCGCGATAGCGGGAGAAAGGCCGCCAATATAGTCCACACGTGGCTTTTCCATCTGCTCCAGGAACTGGCGGGCATAGGCGGAAAGCGACTCCACGTAGCGCCGCTGACCTTCGGCATACAGGGTGTCAAAGGCCAGGCTGCTCTTGCCCGATCCCGAGACTCCGGTGAACACGATGAAGCGGTTGCGCGGGATCTCGAGGTTCACCCCCTTCAGGTTATGCTCCCGTGCGCCCCGGATGACAATCTTGTCCACGGCCAGGCTCCCGTACGGCCACAGGAAAACGCTACCGGTGGGGCCGTACATATGTTCGAATGCCGTTTCTATTGTACCATGGGCCGGAGAAACTGTCAACGCGGCCAGGCCGATGACCCAAAACGGGGCCGCCTGGAGGGTGTTGCCCCACAAGGAATTGAAAGACCCCGAAGGCCAATATCGTTGCCCCTCGGCCGTGCGAGGGGGCCAAACCTCCTTTGGGAGGTGTGGATCCCGCGCGGCGTGGGATGGGAGCGATCTCCTTCAAAGCCAGAACACGGTGGCCCTCGTGCGGAACTGCTTGTGCCCAGGCCGCTGCTCTTTATGTCCCCACGCCTGTGGCGGCTTTGGGAGAGGGAAAGGGTCAGGGGTGCGGGGGGAGTCCCCCGACCATGGCCGCGGCCAGGCCGCTTTGACAGTTAGCCTTCTCCTGTGGTATACTTTTTTACCGCAAAGGCGCTGAACGGGAGTAGTAGGCTCCGTTATCTCAGAGAGCGGCCGGCCGGTGCGAGGCCGCAACAGAGGGGCCGAACTCGCCCGGGAGCCGCGCCGGTGAACGCGGCGGCTTTGCCGTTACTAGCCGGCGTCGTCTGGCCCACGTTATCGGGCCCCAACGAGTGGGCCGGAACCGTGCTCTCACCGGGATAGGGACCCCCGGGGAGGGGCGGCCGGCCAAACAGGGTGGTACCGCGGAGCTGCCTCCGTCCCTGTGGGGATGGAGGCGCCCTTTTATCAGGGAACTTGAGATCCGGAGGTTCGCGATGCCCGAGCGTTACAATCCGGCAGAAATCGAGCCCAAATGGCAGAAGCATTGGGAGGAAACCGGCCTGTACCGCACCGTGGAGGATCCCTCACGGCCCAAGTATTATTTCCTGACCATGCTTCCCTACCCTTCCGGGGACCTCCACCTGGGGCATTGGTACGCGATGGCCCCCTCGGATGCCAAGGCACGCTACCTGCGCATGCGCGGTTACAACGTCTTTTTCCCGATCGGCTTCGATGCGTTCGGCCTGCCGGCAGAGAACGCAGCCCTCAAGCATGGCATCCATCCGAAAGAATGGACCTATGCGAACATCGCCCGTATGCGGCAGCAGCTCCGCTCCATGGGCGCGATGTGGGCCTGGGATCGCGAAGCGATCAGCTCCGATCCCGAGTACTACCGTTGGACCCAGTGGTTCTTCCTGCAGTTCTACAAGCGCGGCCTGGCCTACCGCAAGTATGCCCCGGTCGACTTTTGCCCAACCTGCAACACCACCCTGGCCCGGGAACAGGTGTGGGGAGAGGACCGGCATTGCGAGCGCTGTGGCACCCCGGTGATCAAGAAGGAGTTGGAGCAGTGGTTCTTCAAGATCACCGATTACGCAGAGGAGCTGTTGGACTTTTCCCAGATCGACTGGCCGGAGCCAGTCCGCGTGATGCAGACCAACTGGATCGGCCGCAAAGAGGGGGCAAACGTTGTCTTCCGCTCGGAAGCGGGAGATCCCATCGAGGTGTTCACCACCCGGCCCGATACCCTGTGGGGCGCGACCTTCATGGTGCTTGCCCCAGAGCATCCGCTTGTGGAACGGCTGACGACCCCCGAGCACCGGGAGGAGGTAGAACAATACCGGTACCAGGCGGCGCGGCAAAGCGAGATCGAGCGGCTCTCCACGGAGAAGGAAAAGACCGGCGTGTTCATCGGCGCCTACGCAATGAACCCGGTCAACGGGGATCGGATTCCGATCTGGATCGCGGACTATGTCATGATGGCGTACGGCACCGGGGCGATCATGGGGGTACCAGCCCACGACGAACGCGACTTTCAGTTCGCGCTCAAGTTTGGCCTGCCGGTGATCCCGGTCATCGACCGGACCGATGGCATGGCCAAGAGCTTCGTGTACCCGGATTCCATGGGGGCTGGGTTCCAGGAAGCGCTGGAGGCTGCCGGGATCACCTACGATGCGGTGCCGTATCGCGACCTCGGGGTGGCTTTCCAAGTCACCTTGGAGGGGGACGAGGCGATCGATCGTTACCTGAAGCTGATCCGCGAGTACCTGCGCCCCGGTCACTGGTGCGAAGTCGTCGGCCGCCGCTGGGCCTTTCTTTTCCCCGAAGGCGAGTACATTCTGGACTCGCTCGCTTCCGAGCAGAAGATCCTCGGCCGTTGCCAGGAACTGGAACCGGAAGTCCGTGGGTGCCGCACGGTCATGGAGATGCTGAACCGGCAGCCGTTCTACCGGGACATCCTCTTTCACGCCGAGTACGGCACCATGATCCATTCCGGACCGTTCACGGGCACGCCCGGCGATTCGGCCGTGCGGCGGGTGACGGAGTGGCTGGAAAAACAGGGGATCGGCCGTTTCGCGGTGAACTACCGGTTGCGTGACTGGTTGATCTCCCGACAGCGCTATTGGGGCGCGCCGATCCCGATCGTCTATTGTCCGCAGTGCGGGACGGTTCCCGTGCCAGAAAAGGACCTGCCGGTTTTGCTGCCGGAGGATGTGGACTTTCGCCCTACCGGCGAATCGCCGCTCAAGTTCCACGAGGGCTTCCGCCGCACCTCCTGTCCTCAGTGCGGAGGTCCTGCCGAGCGGGAAACGGATACCATGGACACCTTCGTCTGCTCCTCCTGGTATCACTACCGCTACCTGAGCCCGAAGTACGACCAGGGCCCCTTCGATCCCGAGGTAGGCCGCTACTGGCTGCCGGTGGACCAGTATACGGGCGGGGCCGAGCACGCTACCATGCACCTGATCTACACCCGCTTCTTCACCAAGGTGATGCGGGATATGGGGCTGGTGTGGTTCGACGAGCCGATGCTCCGTCTCTTCAACCAGGGGACGATCCTGGGCGAGGACGGGGAGAAGATGAGCAAATCGCGCGGCAACGTGGTCGCGCCCGACGACCTGGTCGCGAAGTATGGCGCCGATACCGTGCGCTGCTTCCTGATGTTCATCGGCCCGTGGAACGAGGGCGGCCCCTGGTCGAGCCGGGGGATCGAAGGGATCCACCGTTTCCTGCACCGTGTCTGGAACCTGGTGGTGGAAGAGCCGGTGCGGAGCGATGCGCCGCCCGAGATGAGCGAGGCGCAGCTGCGGCGGCTCGTGCATCGCACGATCCGTGTCGCGACGGCGGATATCGAGTCTTTCCGCTTCAACACGATGATCGCCCGACTGATGGAGCTGACGAACGCGCTCCTTAAAGCGCGGATGACCCCCCTGCGGAACACGCCCGTCTGGGGAGAGGCTCTGGAAGCGCTGGTGCTCATGCTGGCACCGCTGGCTCCCCACATTGCGGAAGAACTGTGGGCCCGCATGGGCCGGCCCTACAGCATCCACACCCAGCCCTGGCCCACCTACGATGAGGAGCTGGCTGCCCCCGAGGAGATCGAGATCGCCGTCCAGGTGAACGGCAAAGTCCGTGGCCAGCTGCGCATCTCGCCCGACTTGCCGGAAGAAAAAGTGCGTCAGCGCGCGCTGGCGCTAGAGCGGGTGCAACCCTACCTCTCCGGCCAGGAGATCGTGCGGGTGGTCGTGGTCCCCAGGCGGCTGGTGAACATCGTCGTACGGCCGGCCCGCTGAGCCCCATGGCACGGACATACGGTTCGAACAGGTCTACTGTTCCGTCTGCGGAGCGGCGGCGCGGGAAGATGATAAGGTTGCGCGCTTGCGGTGGCGGCGGCGCTTGCTTCGCTTGCGGCTGCTGTTACCCTTGAGCTCGAGACCGAGCCGCCTCAGGTCTTCCTGGACTTCCAGTAGCGCTTCCTGTAGGTTCTTGGCCATAGGCCCGTAGCCTCCTTGCCCGGTTGCCTCGTTGCCCCCGGACGCAGTAACGTTCCGGGACAGACCCCATCGTCTGCAGCGCGAGTATACCACAACTGGGGCAAAAGGTGAAACGACTAGCGCAGCGCCATCTCGCGCAGCCGATCCAGATCCAGGAGCACGATCCCTTGACGGCTCGCCGTAGCCAGGCGGCTATCCCGGAAACGGTTCAGCACCTTGGTCACGGTTTCCCGGTGGGTGTTGATCATCTCTGCCAGCTGCTGATGGGTGTAGCGGTGTGGGAGACGCGCCGGTCCCTGGAGGCGGTTGGCTGCTGGCCCAGCCAGGTCCAAGAGGAGTGCGGCAAGCCGCTGGGGCACCGATTTGAACACCAGGTCCCCAAGCCGGCGTTCGAGCGCCTGCGCCCGCCGCCCCAGGTTTTCCATGATCGAAAGCGGCAACGTAGGATCCTGGGAGAGCAACTCTTCCAGCCGACGCCGCGGGATTGCATAGAGCACCCCAGGGCTCAAGGCCTGCGCGTCGCACTCGTGGCGCCCCTCCGGCAACAGGACCATTTCACCAAATAGATCGCCAGGCTCGACGATACTGAAGGTGAGCCGCTTTCCTTCTGGGGAGCGGCGAAAGAGGCGGACACGCCCCTCCTCCAGCAAGTACAGCTCCTCGGCCGGCATTCCGCTGCGAAAGAGCAATTCCCGGGTACGGAACGTCCTGCGCTGCGCGGCCCGCTTGAGCGACACCCACGGATCGCGCGCGACCCGGGGCAACATCGGGTGAGATCCCCGCTGCATGGATCAGCCTCCTTCCGCGGCGTGAGGTTGCACCGCCGCAGACTCTAACCGGGGTGCGATCGCGAAGGCACACGCCTCGTCGCCCAGGGCACGGCACCGCCGTCGCTCGACCGCGACCCCCAGGCTCTCGGCCAGCCATTGCTGTTCCTCGTCACAAAGCACGGGGAAGCGGGCGGCCACCTGGGCCAGGGTGCAGTGGTGCTCCGTGAGGAGGTAACCCCCTTCTGCGAGCGGCAAAAGCTCCGGGAAGCTTCCGCGCTCGTTGAGGATCGCCACCAGAGCCGCCAGCCGGCCCTCCAGGGAACCCTGCGCCAAACGTGCGGAGTACCGCTCCCGCCAGATCTGCCGCCGCACGCCCAATACGCGCTGCAAGAGCACCTCGCCTCCCTCCAGGCGGTACATCGCCTCCAGCAGCTCCAGGGCCAGGAGATCGTAATGCTGTGGGAAGAGGCCTTCGCCCTCCGGCGTGAGGGCATACGTGCGGCCCGGCCGCCCCATCCCACGCACCAGGCCGGCCGGTTGTACCCACCCTTCCGCTTCCAGGTGGACCAGGTGTTGACGCACGGCCGCAGGGGTAATGCCCAGTTCGCGGCTCAGCGCAGCCACTGTCTGCGGACCTCTTCGGCGCAGGATGCTCAGGACAGACTCTCGGGTGGAGCGACTTGGCATGGGTTCCTCCTTATACAATACCCCGGTATGGTATCATATTACCAGATTTCCGTGATTTTGTCAAGTCTTAAGTTGCGTAACTCCCCCGTACTCCGTACTCGTTGACAAGCCCCGTAAGGTGTGCTACTATCCCTAGCAGCGACAGTCAGGCCGAGGGCAACTGGCTGCGCGGTGAAGGCCGTGGAACGTTTGGATCCGGAAGCACGCTGCCCCATTTGCGGAGCGCCGCTTGTCGCCCCAGGCATGCCCTGTCGCTTTTGCCAGGAGGCGCAGAGGCTCCTCCAACGGCTTGCCGAGGAGCAGCCGGTGCGGTTGTGTACCCGCTGTGGGAGCCTGCTGGACGAGGCGGAAGAAGGGGAGTATTGCCGTTCCTGTCGCCTGGCTTTGGCGCGGCCATCGCTGCCCTTACGGCGCGAAGACCGGGTGGCTGCTTGGCTGCAGCGGCTCCTCGAGCCCCCCACGGCGGGGGAGCAGCGATGTCCCGGCTGCGGGCGGGCCGTGCCCGCGTTCGCGCGCTACTGTCCACAGTGCGGCGTAGCGCTGATTTCAGGCGCGGAAGCCAAAAGCGCCGCCACAGCGCCGGGCGCAAGCGGCACACCGGAGACTTTGCCCCAGCCGAAAGAAGTTGAGTCCAGGTATCCTGTTCCCGCAGGAGCGCAGGGCGGACGGGGGACCTGGTACAGGGTGTCGGCCTTGCTGCGCAGCTGGTTCCATCCGGGCTCAATGCGCCAGGGATCCTCGGGGTGGTTCTGGCTTCTCTTGGGCCTGCTGCTCTTGGGGTTATTGGGAATCGGCCTGTTTTGGGCGCAGCTGTTGCGCTCCCGCGACATCTTTTTTCGTTGAGGGACACGACCATGCTGGAAGGATCGCGCCGCCAGCTAGCAAGCGAACATTATGAACGGGCTCGAGCTCTGGAACGGGCGGGCCGTTTCGACGAGGCCATCTCCGAATACCGACAGGCGGTCGCGGTGGACCCCGGCTTCGCCGAAGCCTATGAGGCGCTGGGGCAGCATTACCAGCGACGCGGGCTCCTGGTCAAAGCGCTCGACGCTTTTCGCGCCGCCGCTCGCTTGCAGGACGACTATACAGCCCACTTTAACCTGGGCTACGTGCTGGTGGAACTGGAAAACTACGACGAAGCCCTGGAGGCATTTCGCACCTGCCTCGAGTTCCTCCCGGACGACCCAGCAGCCCTCTACGAAATCGGCTACATTCACTACGCCCGGGGGGAATACGTCAAGGCCCTGGAAGCGCTGCGCGTACCGCTGGAAGAGTACCCGGAGGAAAGCCGGGTACACAGTCTGGTCGGCGCCTGTTACCTTGGACTGCGCCGATGGACCGAAGCCGAGGCGAGTTACCGCCGTGCGTTGGAGCTGGCACCCACCCCGGAAGAACGAGAAGAGGCCCAAGCTGGGCTGCTGACCGCCCTGCGGTATCAGGAGTTCCCGCCCGAAGGGCCTTGGGGGCCCAAGGAGGAAGCGTACGCCGAGGCAGGGGCCGTGGTGCTGGGCACCGCCGGAGACGATGGGATCCGGGTTCCCCTCCGCGAGGGAGGCGCACTTACATTCGAGGAGATCGCCGTAACCCTGCGACGCTTCCGCGCGCTGGCACGTGGGCTCGGCGTCAAGTTCACGGCCGTCGTGCCGCTCGACCGCCGATCGTTCCCTGTCGCCGAGGCCCTCGAGCACCTCTTGCGGCGCCCCCGCAAGCCGCTCAGCGCCGTTACGGAGGCCGACCGGCCCCTCCTGGTACTGGCTCATAGCCAACAGATGGCGCTGCTCGAGGTCGCGCTGGATGAGTGCCCAGGGCAGCCGCAAAGCTTCGTCCTGGCATTCAGCCCCTTCGATCCGAAGCTGTTCCTTCCGGACTGGATCGGGATCCCGGCGGCCGCCGCCCTTTCCCTGCCGTGGGACGGGGAAAGCGAAGATGCCGCAGCCCGGCTCATCATCGCCGTTTCCCGGCTCCGCGCGGAGCGAAACCTCCAGGCTCAGGTGGCCTATTACGCTCACGAGCACCGGCGCCTGCGCTTCCTAGAGCCAGCAGCCTCCTGAGACTTGTGCTGCACCGGCTGGGCGGAACCCTGCCGGGCGCGGAGCGTATTCTTAGAAGGCCCGGTGTCCACGGTCCCGGGCAGGGTGTCCGTTCATAAGGAGGAAAACCGTGACCGATTTCCGCAAACGCGCCTTCGAAGACCGGGAAAGGAGCACCTTGAAACGGCTCGCCAGCCGTATCCCCGGCTACAGCGGCTATTACGAGAAAGAACTCCGCCGCGATGCGGACCGACTGCTGCGGGAGCATCTGGCGAACCATCTGGAGCAACAGCGCCGTAGGCTCACCGAGTTCCAGCAGGAGAGCCTGCGCAGCAGCGGGCTGGCCCTGATGGGCGAGCTGGACGAAGTGGTACGGAAAATGCAAACCCTGGCGGATCGGCTACGCTACGCGGTCTATGGGTACGCCGGCTGGTTCGACACGATCACCATTCGCGAGGATGCGCTGGATGCCCTCTACGACTATGACACGGCCCTTCTGGAGGAAGCCGAGGCGCTCGAGAAAGAGGTGCAAGGCTTCGGTCAGGCGGTGCAGCAACAGGGCGACACCCGCGCCGCATTGGCAGCGCTGCGCGCCCGGCTGGTCGCGCTCCACGAGAAGGTCGACCGGCGGCGGGAGGTGCTGACCGGGGCCGTCCCACCGGCTGGACAGGCGCCCCCTTCCCCCGCAGGCGGAGAGGCCCCAGCACGCTAGATGCCGGAGGTCGGAATTCGAGCAGAGATCAGGAGGAACGATCATGGCACTTCTGGAAGTGATCGAGTTTCTGGACGAGACGGGGCGGGAGATCATCCACCGCGTGCCGGAGCAGGGCTCGGGCGAAATTCGCCTGGGCTCACAATGCATCGTGCGCGAAAGCCAGGTGGCGGTCTTTTTCCGCGATGGCAAGGCGTTGGACGTCCTGGGGCCTGGGGCCCATACCCTGACCACGCTGAACATCCCTCTTTTGGTCAACCTGATCAAACTCCCCTTTGGCTCCAAAAGCCCCTTCCGGGCAGAGGTGGTCTTTGTGAACATGCGGGAGTTCCTGGATATGAAATGGGGAACCCCGCAGATGATCCCATTCCGCGACAAAGAGTTCGGCCTGGTCCGCCTGCGCGCCTTTGGCACTTATGCCATGCAGGTGGCTGACCCACAGCTCTTCGTGAACAAGATCGCCGGCACGCAAGGGATCTTTACCACCGATCGCCTGGAGGACTATTTGCGGAGCATTCTGGTGGCGCGCTTTGCCGATCTCCTGGGCGAGAACCTGACGTCGGTGCTCGACCTGGCGGGCCAGTACGACGAACTGGCGGGCGCCACCCGTGCACGGGTGACCGATGACTTTGCCGCACTAGGGCTGAACCTGAAGGCCTTCTACATCAACGCCATCACCGTGCCGGAAGAAGTGGAGAAGGCGATCGACGAGCGGGCACAGATGGGCGCCATCGGCGATATGTCCGCCTATATGCGCTTCAAGGCGGCTCGGGCCGTCGGTGATGCCGCACGCGCTGAAGGGGCTGGTGGCCTTGCCGGCGCGGGCCTGGGGCTCGGGGCCGGGGTCGGCCTGGGAGGCGTGCTGGCCAGCACGATGGCGCAAGCGATGCAGACACCGGCTGCACCTGGGGCAGATCTTCTCAAGCAACTCGATGCGCTACGCGCCCAGGGGATCCTGACAGAGGAGGAGTACCAGGCCAAACGGCAGGAGATCCTGGCCCGCTCTCAACCCCAAAGCGTTCCCGAGTTGCTCAAGCAGCTGGCCGCGCTGCGCGACCAGGGGATCATCACACCCGAGGAGTTCGAGCAGAAGAAAAAAGATCTCCTCAGCCGGCTCTAGCGCCCCAAGGGCTCCGCTGAGGGGCGCACCCCGGCGGCCTTGTCCGTTCCGGGTCTGCGGGAAAAGCCGATGGGCCTGTACCTGCTCCCGCGGCGCTGGCAACGCTACCGCGAGATCAGCCGGGTACTCCTGCGCCACGGCTTCGGCTTCCTTCTCGAAAGCGCCGGGCTCCGGCGGCTGCGCTGGCCGCCACGGCGAGCTGTCCCTTCTCCTCCACCGGCTCACCACCTCCGTCTGGCCCTGGAGGAACTGGGGCCAACCTTCATCAAGCTCGGCCAGGTGCTCAGTACCCGGCCCGACCTGATCCCGCCACCGTTCGTGGCCGAACTGGCCCGCCTGCAGGACCGCGTGCCCCCCTTCCCGGCCGCAGAAGCCCGCCACATCATCGAAGAGGAACTGGGCGCTCCCGTGGAGGAACTGTTTGCCGACTTTCAGGAAGAGCCTTTGGCTGCGGCTTCCCTTTCCCAGGTCCACGGGGCCAGGCTCCGCACCGGCGAAGAGGTGGTGCTGAAGGTCCAGCGACCAGGCATCGAGGCACAGGTCGCCACCGACCTGGAGATCCTGCGCCGGATCGCCCGGCTGGCGGAGGAGCGCCTCCCTCAAGCCGAGCTATACGACCTTCCAGGGATCGTGGAGGAGTTCGGCCATACCCTGCATGCCGAGATGGATTTCCGTCGGGAGGCGAACAACGCCGAGCGCTTTCGGCACAACTTCACCGGAAAGCCCTACCTCTACATCCCCCGCGTCTACTGGGAGTTTACCACGCACCGCGTACTCACCCTGGAGCGCGTCTACGGCCTCAAGATCGACGATATCCCCGGCCTCGAAGCCGCAGGCATCGACCGCCATCGCGTTGCCCTGCACGCGACCGATGTCGTCATGCAGGAGATCTTTCAGGACGGCTTCTTCCATGCCGACCCCCATCCGGGCAACTTTTTCGTGCTGCCTGGCGATATCATCGCTGCGGTCGATTTCGGCATGGTTGGATACCTGTCGCGCTCTCTGCGCGAGCAACTGGTCTCCCTACTGGCGGCGGCGGTACAGATGGATACCACGGCCCTGGTGCAACAGCTGCTGCGCATGAGCCTGGTCGAAACAGGGGTCGACCGAGAGGGACTCCGGCGCGATCTGGAGCGGTTGCTCCAGGCGTACGCCGGCCGGCCGCTCAAGGAGCTACGCGCAGCAGCGGTGCTCGAGGAAGCGATGCCGATCGCCTTCCGCAGGCGGCTCCGCTTGCCGGCCGAACTGTGGCTCCTGGGCAAGATGCTCGCGATGCTGGAAGGGGTAGGTACCCGCCTGGACCCCGATTTCGACCCCTTCGCGGTGGCCCGGCCGTACGCCCTGCGCTTGCTCCGGGAAAGCACCTCCCTCAGCGCCCTGACGGAGCGGTTCCGCTCCGCCTTGCTGGATTGGGGCGAACTGCTGCTGGACTTCCCGCTCCATACCCCTACCCTGTTCACCCGCCTGCAACGGGGCGACTGGACCGTCGGGGTGGAGCTTCGGCGCACCGAGGGGCCACTTGCCGTCTTGGACACCCTGTCCTTGCGCCTGTCCCTCGGGATCCTGATCGCCGTGGGGCTGGTCGTGGCCGCCCTGTTCCTCCGCCTGCTCTTGGTGCCCGGCACCTGGTGGAGCTGGTTGATCGTCGGTGCTGGGGGAGCCGCACTCGCGGGGCTGCTCGCGGCGTTCGTCTGGACGCTCCGACGCACCGGATAAGGGGGCGAAGATGCGGGTGCTGCTGCGTGCGGGAGAAAAGGTGCTGTGGATCCTCCTGATCCTGATCCTGCTGGCCAGCAGCGTAGCCTACTGGGTCAGCCTCTGGAACAGGCTGAGGGGAACGGATCCCTCGAGCGACTTCCTGTGTTACTACATCGCTGCCCGGGCACTCGAGCTGCAGCCGGCCGCGCTCTACGACCAGCCACGCTTTCACGCCCTGGCCGAGGATCTGGGCGTAGCCCCCTTCTGTCCCTATTTTCGCTATCCCCCGGCATTGGCCGAGCTGTTGCGCCCGCTGACCCTTCTCCCTCCTATGCAGGCGTTCCGCCTCTGGACCATGCTCCAGCTTGCCCTGTTGCTCTTCCTGATCCTCCTCGGAAGCCGCTGGTTACGTAGGGAGCCTTTGCGGGTCCGCTGGCTCCTTCCTCTCCTGGCATGCACCCCTCCAGTGGCGGATACCCTCCTTCTGGGGCAGGTCAACATCTTCCTCTTGCTCTTCCTGCTGCCGGCCATGTCTGTACGGACAGGCCAAGGCCCCGTTGGGGAGCTGCTTCGAGGCATCGGCATCGGCCTCGCGGCCCACCTGAAACCGGTATGGGGCCTGCTCCTCCTGTGGGAGGTGCGCCACCGACGCTTGAGGTCGGTAGCAGCGGGCCTGGGAGCGACGGTGGCCCTATGGGGAGGCGCGATCGCCCATCTCGGGCCGGGAGTCCTACGGGCCTACCTGGCCTCACTGGGCCCCGCGCATCACCTGGACAACCTGCTTCTGACCGGCCTGGACGGGTCACTGTGGGGAGCTGCGGCTTCGCTTTTCGGCCTCTATCAGACGGGGCGACCCCCGGGCTGGTCCGAAGCTTCCGAGGCGCAGGTTTTCCGGCCAGCTCTGGCTTCGGTCCCCTGGCTTGCCCTGGCCCTTCCCGTGGCCGCGGGGCTCGCTCTCCTCTGGGGATCGCTCGGCCGAGTGCCCGAGGACGAGCGGTGGGACAGAGCCAGCCTGCTGGCTGTGACATGGATCATGGCGGAAACCCCGCATTCGGGCGGCCACGCGCTCGTGCTCCTGTTCCCCGTGTTCCTCTTCCTCGCACGGGAATGGCCAACGCTGCGGGGCTTCCAGCGGCAGCTCCTGTGGGCCGGCTGCGCACTCCTGCCCTTGCCGGTATGGTTGCTGGTGCGCCGTGCCATCCATCCGCTGGCGCTCGGGGCCGTGTTCCTGGTGGCCGGCCGACTCGGCCTCTGGGTTGTGCTCCGTACGCTTCCGGGGCAGCGCGCGGTACCGGTTGACCCTGCCGGGCAGGTCGTGTAGAATGGGGGCGATCGGTGGTCGTGCCAATCGTCCTTTCCTCCAACCCGTTGGGAACCGGTTCCTCATGAAAGGAGTTCTGCCATGGCTTTCCCCGATGCAAAGGCGCGTCAGGCTTTGGAACGCGCTGGGATCCCCGCTCGGGACGCCTACGACCTCCCCTCGAGCGCCAAAACCTTCCCCGACGGCGCTCACTACCGGATGGAGATTTCTGGCGTAGAACGCCCGAACGTCCTGGAAGCGCTGATCGACGAGATGCACCGCCGGGGGATCCCCATCCATCGCCTGATTTCCGTCGTCATGGGAGCTACGCTGCTCGACGACGCCGAGCTGAAGCAGTTCGCGCGACTGGCGGCTGAGGCGCGTTGCGAGGTGATCATCACTCCGGGCCCGCGCTCGGCCTGGGATACCGGCCGCCAGCTAGCCACTCCCGAGGGAAGCCTCTCTGGGCTCCGCTTCCGGGGCTCCGATCAGCTGCGCGCTGTGGTGACCGACATCCTCCGTTGTGTCGAGATCGGGTTCCGGGGGTTCCTGGCGATCGACGAGGGGCTGCTCTGGCTGCTCAATGAGATGAAGAAAAATGGCGACCTTCCGCCGGACGTGGTGATCAAGGTCTCGATCTTTGCCGGACACGCCTCGGCGGCCGGTGCCCGCGTGCTACAGGCTCTCGGGGCCACCACCTTCAACCCGGTGGCCGACCTCTCGTTGCCCCAGCTCGCCTCCATCCGCCAGGCCATCGATATCCCGATGGATCTCCACATCTACCTGACGGACTCGTTTGGCGGCTACAACCGCTTCTACGAAGCCGCGGAGATGGCGCGGGTCTGTGCCCCCTGCTACTTCAAGATGGAGCCCGGGCCGGCCTGCGCCGCCGGCCCCGGCGCACTCTACAAACCCTACGTCTCTCCCCAGATGCTCGCCGACTGGGCGCGCGAGAAGGTCAAGTATTGCCAGATCCTGCACCAGATCATCCAGGATGCCAACCCCCGGCTGAAACTCTCGGCCCAGGGGCCGGAGGATCTGGCTATCCCGAAACCGTAGCGCCAGAGGCAGGAACGGACATCAGCGCGGACAACGCACGCGGATGTGCCGGGCGACGGCCATGCCCAGCGCAAGCTGGCGGTCGCCGACCTGCACCAGCACAGTCGCGTTGTACGGCTGCCGGAGGATCACCTGCACGTTGGTGCCCGGCAGCAGGCCGTTTTCCTCCAGGAAAGCCATCAGGTCGTGCTGCTCCTCGGCCTCTTCGACGATGCGCGCGATCGTCACCGTCTCCCCTTCCCCAATTTCGTCCAGGGCTGGCAGGCGCGCGGGCTCCGTCCCAGGCATCGGGTTGCCGTGGGGGCAGGCCTCCGGCTGCTCAAAGAATGTTTCCAGGCGCTCCGCCGCCTCCGGAGAGATATAGTGCTCCAGGCGACCGGCCTCCTCGTGGACGTGGTGCCACGGGAGCCCCAGGATCTCGCGCAGGAGCCACTCCGCCAGCATATGCCGTCGAACGAGCGATTGGGCCGCCTGGCGGCCGGCAGGCGTGAGGGTGACCTTCTTATGCTCGGTCCAGGAGACCAGGCCGGCGCGTTCCATCCGCCGCAGAGTGGCGCTCACCGTGGGCCGGGATACCCCTAGCCGCTCCGCCAAGCGTGCCCCGATGGCCGGCTGGCCCTCCCGTTCCATCAGGTAGATCAACCCCAAGTAGTCCTCGATGGTCGGTGTCAGCGTCTCCGACATGCCCATACCCTCACTGCCAGGGGTGTACGACGTTGTTGCCCTTGACAAATCCCCTTTGTTAGATTAAACTAACATTGCATGTAAAACTATTTTACCACAACCGCGGGTTCCTGACAAGTCGGCTGCCGGGTCCGCAGTTGGGGAGGTGGCTATGGAAGAACTGGTCGAACTGAGCCGCCTGGCTCCCAGGGAACGGGGTATCGTACACACCCTCGTCGGCGGACGCGGGTTCGTGAGCCGGCTGGCTGCTTTGGGGTTTACCGTAGGCGCCCCGGTGACCATGGTGCGCAACCACGGCCAAGGACCGGTGATCGTGCTGGTGCGGGACACTCGGATCGCGCTTGGACGCGGGGAAGCCGCCAAAGTGTTGGTGCGGCGCCGGGAGGACAACGATGGCGCGGAGGGCGAATAGCCCGCTCGCTTCCTGCGATTGTTGCACGCCGGCGAGTGCGGACAACCCGCTTCCCACCGGCACGATTACGGTGGCCCTGGCTGGACAGCCGAACGTGGGCAAGACGACCGTCTTTAACCTGCTCACCGGCCTTTCCCAACACGTGGGGAATTGGCCGGGCAAGACCGTCGAACAGAAGACCGGCTTTTATGCCTGCGACGGATGGACTATGCGCATCGTCGACCTCCCCGGAACCTACAGCCTGACGGCCAACTCGGTCGAGGAACAGGTTGCGCGCGACTTTATCATCCGGGAGCGCCCCGATGTGGTCGTGGTCATCGTGGATGCAGCTACGCTGGAACGGAACCTCTACCTCCTGGCTGAACTGCTGCACCTGCCGGCGCGGGTGATCCTGGGGCTGAATATGGTCGATGTGGCCGAGCAGCAGGGGCTGCATATCGAACCCCACGTCCTGCAGGCCGCGCTCGGCATCCCGGTGGTCCCTATGGTGGCCAGCCGCAACCAGGGGATCTGCGAACTCGTGCGCACGATCGTGGGCCTAGTGCGCGGCGAAATCCCGTATGCTCCTCGTCGCCCGGAAATCCGGGAGGATCACCAGCAAGTGCTGGCGTCGCTGGAGGAGATCGTTGGCCCCTATGTCCCTTCCCCCTACCCGGCGGACTGGGTGTCCCTGAAGCTGCTCGAAGGCGATAGCGAGATCACCCGCCTGGTCCAGGAGCGAATGCCCCAGGAAGCCTGGGAGCAGATACAAAGCATCCTCCACCGCCACGAGGATGCGGTGTTGGCTGTAGCGGGAGGGCGCTACGACTGGATCGGACGCATGGTGCGTGCCGCGGTCGCGCGACCACGCGCGGGGCACATTACCCTGACGGAACGAGTGGACCGGATCGCCACCCATCCGTTCTGGGGGCTTGTGCTGCTCGGGGCTGTCCTCGCGGTTGCCTTTTGGCTGACCTACGCCGTTGCCCTCCCGATCCAGCGGTGGCTGGGAAGCGTCGTCGTACAGGGAATCGCCGAGCAGGTAGGCCGGTGGCTGGCACCGGCCCCGGGCTGGCTCTCCGGGCTGATCATTGAGGGCATCATTGGGGGCGTTGGTTCGATGCTGACCTTTGCCCCGATCCTGACGCTGTTCTTCGCCACCATGGGCTTCCTGGAAGACGTAGGGTACATGGCGCGCGCCGCCTACGTGATGGACCGCTTCATGCACCTTCTGGGGCTTCACGGCAAGAGTTTCTTGCCCCTTTTCCTGGGCTTCGGATGCAACGTGCCGGCCGTGATGGGAACGCGCATTATCGAGGAACGGCGTGCCCGGCTGCTGACCATCCTCCTGGCCCCGCTTGTGCCCTGTCCGGCCCGCATGGCGGTGGTGGCCGTCCTGGCCCCGGCGTTCTTTGGCACCCGAGCTCCCTGGGTTTCTGGAGGCCTGGTGTTCCTGTCGTTGTTCGCCCTTGCCCTTTCCGGCGCCCTGCTCAACTGGATCCTTTTCCGGGGTGAACGGGCGGCGTTCATCATGGAGCTCCCCCTGTACCACATCCCGAACCTCCGTACAATCGGACTCCTGGTCTGGCAACGCCTGCTTGCCTTCCTGCGCAAGGCCGGCACGGTCATCCTGGCCGTTTCGATCGTCGTATGGGCCCTCTCGCACTTCCCGGGAGGTACGATCGAGGAGAGCCTCCTCGGGCGCCTGGGACGGTGGCTTTCCCCGGTGGGCGCCTGGATGGGGTTCGACTGGCGGATGATTGTGGCCTTGCTGACCTCGTTCATCGCCAAGGAGAACGCCGTGGCCACCCTGGCCGTGCTCTACGGCGCTGGCCGGGAAAGCCTCCCTGCGCTTCTGCGGGCTTCTGTCAGCCCAGCTAGCGGGTTGGCCTTCCTGGTGGCCACGATGCTCTTCATCCCGTGCGTGGCCACCTTCACCGTCATGCGCCAGGAAACCGGCTCCTGGAAGTGGACCCTCATCGGGACCGGCTTCCTGCTGCTCCTTTCCCTCGCTGCAGCCGCGCTGGTCTTTCAGTTGGCACGCCTTTTGGGAGGAGCCTGAATGCTCGAACGCCTTATGAGCCTGCTGCGGGAAGGGAAGACGCGGACCGTGCCCGAGCTGGCACGTGAGCTCGGGGTGACACCCACCCTGGTGGAGATGATGCTCGAGGAGCTGGCCAGCCGCGGCTTCCTGTACGCGCTTCAGGGATCCTGCGCCGGCCACTGCGAGGGATGTCCGCTGCAAAACGCCTGCGCGGCCGGAGGAACGCGAATCTGGAGCATCTCCTTTGCCCCACCGGATGGAGGCGAAGGCAGAACCGGGAAATGAGAGCGACCCCGGCTCTGCCTCCGCCGTCTGTCGCTACTTCGCCCGTTGTAGCCGGATGTTCAGTTCAAAGGGGGAAGGAACGGCCTTTGGGTCAGTCGAGATGCGCACGCCGTCCTCCGCGAGTGGCCGATACCCCTGGGCAGCGACGATGATGCTGTAGGTCTCGCCGCGCACGAGCGGCTTCGGGAGCTCGTAAGCCCCGTTGCGGTCGGATTTGGCCCAGGTGTACACCTCCTCGTCCGTCCATTGGAACGCATCCACCGTGATCCCCGGCTTCAGGACGATAAAGGCTGCGCCGGGAATCCCCCGCCCGGTGTCCGCATCCGCGATCGTGCCGTACACCTCCAGCCCCTGTTTGGCCGGGACCGGAGTCGGTGTGGGAGCCGCTGGACTGCCAACCAAGCAACTGGCGCTCTGCACGGGCGAGCCGCGCACCAGGAGCTCCAGCCGATACTCCCCATCGGGCAGCGCATCCTGGCTATAGATGCGAACCCAGAAATTCTTCCCACTTGCCCCGCTCGTCCAAATACCCGTGCTGTCCACTACCACTTCCCCGTCGATCGACCAGCGCCGTGTCCACTCCCAGCCGTCTTGCATCCCCTGGTAATCAAAGAAAGCGTACAGCTCAGAAATGCCGCTCGGAAAGGTTGTGCCGGGATTCAGCGGATTGTCTTGCCGGTCCTTCCCACGGGCAAAGGTGATCGGGCCGAAGACCTGGCCGGACACATTGCCGGCGACGGTGAAATCGGCCGTGGCCGCGAGTCGGGTGCCGATGTACAGCTCCAGCCGGTAGTTCCCGGCCGCAAAGCCACCAGGGCGCTCCAGAATGAGGGAGGAACGGCCGCTCCCTTGCAGGGAGGTCCCGTCCTTCGTTTCGACCGTCCGGCCGTCCTGGTACAGCCGGTACGACCAGCGCGTGCTGGCCGTCATATTCTGATAATCGAACCGCGCGATGATCTTCTTGACCCCCGTGGGGAGAAAAGATTCATTTCCGGCCTCATCTTGCGGGAGGAGGTTCAGGAAAGCCGGGGTCTTCAGCGCTGGTCCGCCTACCTTCACCGACTTGGAGGCCAGCTTCTCGCCGCCGTAGTAGAGCTGGAATTCGTAGGTGCCATCGGCGAGCGGCTCATCGCTGATGCTGATCCACCAGTTGCCCGATGGCCCGCCGCTCCAGGTGCTCGCCGGCCAGGTATCTTCGTAACGCTGGCCGTTGTACACGAGCACCGGGTGCCACGACGTGCCATCCTGGAAGTTGCTATAGTCGAAAAAGAGGTAGATCGCCTCCGTGCCCGAGGGGAACGATTCCACCACGGTCGTGGGCTGGTCGTAGGAATTAACCCCTGGCGCGAAGAAGAGGCGGCTCACCCGCGCTGGGCCAGAAGGAGCAGGCGAGGGCTGCGGGGAGGGAGTGGGCTGAGGCCCGAGTCCCCGCACGGCGGCATCAATAAGCGGCTTGGCCAGGTTCACCGGGCGCAGGGCGTTGATGAAACCGCCCATGGGCACGCAGGTATCGTGCTCGTCGATCTTGCCGTCCCCGTTCGTGTCGGCGACATAGCGGCAGTCGACGATCCGATCCGCCGCCCCAGCCCCTCCCTGCGTGGGCACGCCGATGAGCAGGCCGTTCTCGTCCACCGCTGTCCCGCCGCTGTTCCCGCCAGCGATGGTGGCATCGGTCTTGATCCAGGCGCGCCCCGTAATGCCGCGCTCCAGGGTAAAGCCGCTCACATCGCCACTGGTCAGGGTGATCGTTTCCCCGCCGATGCCTGGGTAGCCAAAGATGGTGATCGGGTCGCCGATTTCTAGTTCGTCCGAATCCCCCAGGGCCACCGTGGGAAGGTTCAAGGTTCCAACGTTCACCTGGTTCCCGTCCAGCGTATGGGTCACGCGGATGACCGCCAGGTCGAGCTGCGGATCGTACTGCACGACCTCAGCCAGGTAGGTCGGCTGGGGAGGCTGGTCGGACCGGATGGTCAGGGAAACGATCAGCACGTCCCGGTCGAACTGCGGATCGTCCCACATGGCGCGAGGAAAGGCAACGTGGCAGTTCGTGAGGATCAGCCCGTCGGGCGAGACGATCGTCCCGGAGCCACTCCATTTGGGGGTGAGCCGTTTCCCGTCGCGGTCCGCTGCCACGATCTGCACCACGGCCTTCATGATCCTTTGCCGCGTCGGGCGATCGAGGGCCTGCGCGGGAAGAACCCCCAGGACGGCGGCCAGGACCAGGAGGAGCAAGAGCAAGCCAGCCGCTCTCTGGAAATGCTTCGTCTTCATCGGAACCTCCTTGCCAGCCCGCTCTAGGGCCGAAACTGCAACGACTGTAGCAAGGCCTGGAGCTGCCTGCGGGCCCGGGAGTAGTTCGCCTCAGCCGCCGTAAGGGTAACCACATAGGCCTGATTCCCCACCAGCAGCAGGTATTCCTCCCCCAGCATGACCACCGGAACCGAGCTCAGGAAGGGGTTGTTGTTCGGCTCGACGTAGGCGAAGGTCACATGGAGGGCGGGGGCCTGGGCAGTGAGCGGCACCGTTTCCGTCAGCACCTCGAGCGGGCGATAGGCCATCCACCCACGCTCCAGCACAAGCATCTGCGCAACCGTTCCAAGCGGGTTGGACACCCCTGGTGGCACGGGCCGGCGCTCGAGCGAAAGCGTAGTGCGGAACGGCTGGGCCAGGCGGTCCTCGACCTGAAGGAGGAGAGGAGGCTGCGTCTCGACGCGCACCCATCCGGCCGGGTAGCGGACATGGATACCGTTTCCCTCGTAGGCCACGGTGCGGCCCTCGGCGAGCGCCTTGACCATCCACCCCAGAAGCAGGGCAAGCACCCACACGCCGATCACCAACCCACTGACCCACCGATCCCGCCGGTTTCTCTGGCTAGAAACTTGTCCTTCCATCAGCTTCTCCTCACCGACTCTGCAAGGCAACCAGGATGCTCCTCAGGGCTGCAGGGCCACGGACTCAGCCTGTCTCAGCAACCGACGGATCAGGTAGAAGAGCACGCCAAAGGTGATAGCAGCGACCGCAGTCCCCAGGAGGAGTCCTGGCCACGGGTTGTACCCCCCGCCTTGCAGGCCGACCCGGGTAGCCGTGACCTCGCCGCGGAAGTAGGTAAAAAGGCCGTCGAGGGTAGCCGCGAGCGCTAGTCCCAAGGGCATCCACCAGGCCGGCTCGTCCTCGAACTTGCAGCGCCCCAGGAAGTAGCCAACCACGCCCCCGAAGGACGCCAGTGCCATCGCGGTGACAGCAATCCGCAGCGCGCCGGATACCAGGTCGAGTCCACCGCTCCGAACGACATAGTCGATGTTGACCATGGTCGCATATCCCAGCCCGGCCGCGGTCGCGTAGAGGATGCCGTCCACCCGCTCGTCGAACTCCCGAGACAGGTACACGCTGTAACGGACGGCGGCATAGATGAGGAACTGCTGGACGAAACCCACGATCAGGATCGCTCCCAGGATGTGGTACAGCGGCCCGCTGGGGAACCACTCCTCCACCCGATAGAGCTCGTCTATGAGGGGCATACCGACCGCGCGCGCCAGCAGGGCCCCCAGCAGAAAGACGCCCACCACAAACGTCTTGGGCTCCGGCTCCTGGACGTCTTGCAGGTAAAAGACCACTAGCCAGAGAGCGGCGGGCACCAGGGCGAGCACGACGCCCAGGAGGACGAGGCCCACTCCCTGGGGGCGGGCAGGGACCCGGCTCGCGATCAGGGCTACCAGCGCGACAAACACCGCGAGTGCCCCGATCCCGCCCAGAGTAGCCCACCAGAGGCTGCGCCGGTTCCGCAGCACCCGGGTGTAACAAGCAGGACAGTACGAGCGGCCCCCAAGGGACCGTGATTCGCCCACGATCGGCTGCTCGCATACACTGCACCGGTTGGCAACCATGAGCACCTCCTCATCCGGTTCGATTTCCGTCGCCGTTGGTCCTCGCGCGTGCCCGCACCTCCTTCCTCCACCCGTCGCGGAATCCCCGCCACAGGGGGGCAATACACCTCCGGTTGCCGCGCAGCAGCTCCCGCACCGTCACCCAGCCGGCATAGGCCAGCATGGCCGGCCGCGGCCAACGGTAGTACCGGAGGTAAAAGGTGGGGATATGCCGCGCCAAGTGGTACCATTTCTCGGCCGACCATTCCCCGAGCGTGGAGGAAACGTGGTGGCGCACAACTGCCTTTGGGATCAGCCAGATCTCCCACCCCGCACGTCGCGCCCGCTCACACAGGTCCATATCCTCCCAGTACATGAAGTACGCGCCGTCCAGGAGCCCGATCTCCTGCAGCATCTCCCGCCGCAGCAGCATCGCGCACCCCGTGGCGTAGTCGATGCGTCGGGGTACCAGGCACGGGAAGCGGGTACTCCCATAGCCAGGCCAGGAAAACCCGGGAGGGAACCGCCGGCGGTAAGCCCCGGCAAACCAGATCCTTCGCCCATCCCCATACAGGATCAGCGGGGAGACGATCCCGGCGCGCGGTCGGGCATCGGCTGCCTCCAGAAGGACCGAAAGGGTGTCTGGCAGGAGTTCGGCATCGTTGTTCAGAAGCAGGATGTAAGGTACGGCCTGAGCCAGCGCACGCTCGATGCCCACATTCGTCCCGCCAGCGAAGCCCAGGTTTCGTTCGTTCCCCACCAGCTCGACGGTGGGAAAACGCTCACGGAGGAACTGCGCGCTCCCATCCGTAGAGCCGTTATCCACGACGATGGCGCTCCAGCCGGAGAAACGCGATGACTCCAGCGAGCGCAGGCACCGGGCCGTATCGTGGGCACGGTTCCAGTTTACAATCACAATGGCCACGCGGACCGGCGTTTCCGCTGTCACGGGTTCCTCGGGAACACGTCATAGTCCGACCCTTCGTCGCGGCATTATACCATACGGAGGGTCCGGGCGCGAGTTTCGGCGGGGGGCAAACTGTGCTATAATGCCAGGTGGTCAGCGCCTTCCGGCCGGAGCCGTCGGTTCCATCGCGTGAGCACGCTTTTCATACGGCTGCCGGAAACGAATCGGTGGTGATCGGGAAGCTTCCGGCGCAGCAAGGACGTTGGGGAATGCTGCTTGGGAATTTGCTCCAGGAACTCCCCGAGGCGGAAGTGGCCGGCGACCCGGGGGTCGGGATCGCCGGCCTCGCCTACGATTCCCGACAGGTACGGCCGGGGTACCTGTTTGTAGCCATTCGCGGTTTCCACCTGGACGGGCACGACTTTATCGCTGACGCCCTAGCGCGGGGGGCATCGGCCATCGTCGCCGAGGCCGGCCGGCCGCTCTCCGCCCTCGAGGTGCCTCTGGTGCGGGTCCCCGACCCGCGGAAAGCGCTGGCCGATCTTGCGGCCGCCTTCTACCGGCATCCGGCACGCGCGCTCCTGGTGGTCGGCGTGACCGGAACGGATGGCAAGACCACCACCTGCGCCTTCTGTGAAAGCGTCCTCCGCGCCGCCGGGCATACCACGGCGCTTTTCACCACGGTCGATTTCCAGATCGGTCCACGACGCTGGCCCAACAAGACCCGCCAGACGAGCCTGGAGGCCCTGGAGACGCAGTCCTTCCTGCGTCAGGCGGTGGATGCCGGCTGTACCGCGGCCGTGGTGGAGAGTTCCTCACACGGGCTGGCGCTGCACCGTCTCGAGCACTGCGAGTACGATGCGGCCGTGTTGACCAACGTGACCCACGAGCACCTCGACTTCCACGGGACGGTCGAGGCCTACCGGCTGGCCAAGGCACGCCTTTTCGAGATGCTCTCGGAGGCACAGAAGGAAGGCCCGGGGGGCTCCTTCTATCCCGGGCGCGGAATCGGAGTGGTCAACCTGGACGATCCCTGTGCGGCCCTATACATTGCCCGCACGCCCGGCCCGCTGTGGACCTATGGGCTGCACCACCCGGAGGCGACGGTACGGGCTCGGGAGATCGTGCCCGGAGCGGAGGGGGTATCTTTTGTCGCCGAGACGCCTGTGGGGAACTTCCCGGTGCGGCTGAGCATCCCCGGGACCTTTAACGTCTATAACGCCCTCGCGGCGCTGTGCCTGGGCCTGGCGTTGGAGATCTCCCCGGAAGCGATCGTCCGCGGCCTCGCGGAAATGCACGGGGTCACCGGGAGGATGCAGCGGGTGGACGAGGGGCAACCGTTTACGGTGTTGGTCGACTATGCCCACACGCCGGAGGCCTTCGAGACGGTCCTGGGGATGCTCCGGCCGGCCGTGAAGGGCCGTATGATCGCGGTCTTTGGAAGCGCCGGCGAGCGGGACCGCGAGAAGCGCCCAATGCAGGGGGCGATCGCCGCGCGCTACGCCGATTTCCTCATCCTCACCGATGAGGACCCCCGCTTGGAGGACCGTGAAGCCATTCTGGCCGAGATCGCTACAGGCGTCGAGCAGCTCGGCAAACGGAAAGGGCAGCATTACCTTTGTATCCCCGATCGACGCGAGGCAATCCGCGCCGCTCTGGAGGCCGCCCGTCCCGGGGACATGGTGCTCCTATTGGGCAAAGGGCACGAAGGGTGCATCTTCTACGCTGACTACGCTCTCCCTTGGGATGAGGCAGGAGTGGCGCGCGAGATCCTCCGAGAGATGGGCTTCCGGAAAGCGCCATTGCAACAATAACGGAACCCGCTCCGTCGCATCGTCAGGACGTTTGGAAAGGCCGAATCGATGGCGGAACCTGCACCCGAGATCGTGTGCCGGGCTCAGGCGGGCGACGAGGCCGCCCTAACCGAACTGGTGCTTGGCCAGCAGAACTATGTCTACAGCATCGCCATGGGGATCTTCCGCGATCCGGACGAGGCGGCGGATATTGCCCAGGAGGCCTTCCTACGCCTCTTTCAGGTGCTGCCGAGCTTTCGGGGGGAGACCCGCTTCACCACCTGGCTCTACAGACTGGTCGTGAACCTGTGCTACGACGAGCTCCGGCGACGGAAGCACCGGGCGACGCCAGCGGACGTGCGTGAGGAAGCGCTGGAACAGATTCCCGAAACGGCACCCTGGGCCGATCCAGATCTCGGAGCAGAGCGTGCGGACGCACGGGAGCAAGTCTGGCAGGCGCTGGAGCAGCTCGAGCAGCCCTACCGCGTCGTGCTGATCCTGTACTACTTCCACGATCTGAAGTACCGCGAGATCGCCGAGATCACCGGGCTACCGATCAACACTGTCAAGAGCCACATCCACCGCGGAAAAGCGCGGCTGGCCGATCTATTGGCCGGAAATGAGGGAGACGGTGCCCCGGCCCACGATGCGCACGAAGGCCGGCCCGGCGTAGAGCCGCTGTCGGGCAGGCCCCTCGCGTGGATGGCCGGCCGGCCGCGCTAGGAGGCGAGCCATGGACTGCCACCAGGTGCGACAGCAGATCCTCGAGGGAAAAGCAGGGCATTGGGCCGTGCGCCATCACTTGCGCCGCTGTGCCTCCTGTTCCGCTTTCCAAGGGCAATGGGCCCGCGCGGAGGAGATGCTGGCCGAAGCGATTCCCTTCACAGCGCCCGTTTCCCTTTCCGAACGGTTGCAAGGGATGGTGCCCCAGGCGGCTCAGCAACTGCGGGCCGCGCATCAAGAGATGCGGGGGGCCACGCGAGCAGCGGTGCGCAGGATCCTCTACGGGCTGTGCCTCTTGGCAGTTCCGGCCTCGCTTTGGGTGGGCTATATGCTGTGGAGACTGGGGCTCGAACGGATCCTTGCGCAAGCAGGGGACCCCGCCTCGCTTCTGCCGCTCCTTCCGAGTGCGATCCTCTACTGGGGCGGGCGCGGCTTCGCCGCACTGGCCCCGCTGCGCGAGGCTTTGCTCTTTGCGGCAACGATCCTCCTCCTGGGCATCGCGCTGGACCAGGTACGCCACAGTCGGCCGACACAACCGGCCTGCGGGACGCACAGGGATCGGGTTTCCTCCTAAGCGTTCCTGGACAGCCGGAAGTGCGTCCCCGGGCCTCCTGGAATCAAGGACAAGGGCGGAATCGGGGGCCAGCAGCTTCGCCGGCCCCCAGCCCTCTTCCCACAAGAAAAGTGGGAGGCCGGCTGCAGAACCGGCCTCCCACCCCTCGCTTCGGCCTCAGGCCTTTTCGACCCGGGCATACTTCTGGCGGAGCTCCTGGACCAGGGCGACGATCTTCTCCTTGTCTGGGAAACGGATGGCCTCCGCCGGACAGGCACGGGCACACCCCATGCAGTACACGACGCAATCCTCGGGACGGGCGACGATCGGGACGTCCCGTTCGTCGTCCCAATCGTATACCTTGGACGGGCAGAACTCGATACATGCCCGGCAACTCACGCACGCGTCTTCATCTACGCTCGGGTGCCAGGGCACCTCGCGCCGCGGGATGCCCTCCCAAAGTTTCTCGGCCATCTCACCCTCCTCCCCGCGTGACTCCTTCTACCGCGTCGGCGACCTTCCGGAAGGCCTCGTCCGTGGTCATGTTGCGCAAATCCAGGGGGACGATCTGCCGGTCAAAGTCTACCCCTCGATCGGCGAGCGTCTGCCGGAACATCTTGCGCTGCATCAGCGGGTCACACGCCCCCACGATGTAGCGGACGTCCGGCTTGGCATAATCCAGCCAGAAGCGGTCCCCGTCGGCCACACAGAGCTGCGGGTGAACAATGGCGTATTCCACGTCCAGTTCGTTCCGTACGCGGTTGATCAGCTGCCACAGGTTCAGCTGGGAAAATCCTGGACATTCGCCGGTGCAGATGCACATCACGAAACGGGGTTTGGCCATTTCAGTTCCCTCCTTTTCTTCTTGGGTCGCTCCAGAACGCCTCAAAGATCCCATCCCGGATGCGGCGGTGGACGTTTGACTCCCGGCCCGCGCCCGTTCAGGCAGTAGCAGCGACAGGCCGGGGAACAACAAGGCCCAAGCGAGCGGCTTTTCGCACACCAACGCCTCATCCGAACAGCTTCCCTTGGATCAACGCTGATCCCGCCCCGGGGATCTCGATCAGGACCTTTCAGCCGCCCTCCATCGCCTGGAGCAACGGAGCACGCAGGTGGTCCTGGAGGAAGGCCAGTGCCGCCTCAGCATCGCGGTCGATCAGGATGCGGTACAGCTCCTGCAGCTCTTCCTCCGTCAGTGCCACCACCAGCGCTTTCTTCATCCCCGCCTCCTGGCACAGGCTAAACCAGGGCGATCTTGCTTAAGCAGCGGTTTGTATATAGCAGCATTAATTATACAGCCCGGTTGGGACCTGTCAAGTGATCCGGGTAACGAACCGGGCTCCGCTTCAGATGAAGTGGTTGCGCGCTGACAAACGAGGCCACACCCGCTACGAAGTTCGCGCGTCAGGTAATTCCGCACCGGTGCAAGCGTGTGGCAAGCGTCCCAAAGGTCGCAGGAGGTCGTTCAGCGATGGCGCTCGCTCCCGCTGCCCAGCAGACGGAGAAAGACGTCGGAAAAATGTTCCGCGAGCCAGCCGGTTTCCCTGGGACCAGGGATTGTGATCAGGCAACTGCCTGGCCACCGCAGGAACTGGCCGAGGGCATACTCTGGTCGAACGACGGCCAGCGCAAGTCGGTAGCGCCCCTCTTGCAGCAAAGGAAGCGCGGCCGACCAACCTTCTCCCTTCTCTAGCTCCAGGGGGCCGATCTCGTCTATGACCAGCAGGTCGCACCCAGCGAGGCTCCTGAGCACCCGGTTTCCCCAGGCGATGGTAGAAGGGTCGAAAGACCACTCACCCCAGCGGACCCCACCTTCCCCTCCGCGGGTAGCCAGGAGCCGCCGCGCGCCGCTGTGCAGATCGAGGGCTTCGATCCCGATCTTTTCTCCGCGCTCTAGGCGGGCCGGGGAAAGCAGACCGGCGACGCGCCATCCGGCGTCCCGTGCCCATTCGGCCACTCGCCCGCAGAAGGTGGTCTTGCCTGCTCCCCGCCCCCCGGTAACGATCCAGCGCTCCGGCCAAAGGCCTGGCATGTTCCCTCCAACGGACCCTTCGACCCGATCACCCCATACCCGGTTCAAACAGCGTATGCCCGCCGCAGGTCATCGGCGTGTTCCCGGGCGTGCTCTAGCACCAGGAGAAACCAGGCGTACGGGAGGGTCTCTTCCTCCCACACGCCGGGGAAGGCTCGCTCCAGGTCGGCCTGGCCCATCCCCTCCAGCACCTCCAGGAGAGCCTGGTGCACGCCTTGAAAGTCCGCCCAGACTGTTTCCCAGGGTTGATTCCGGCGGGCCAGGGCGTAAGTCCGGTTCCATGCTTCTTCGTCCGGAACGTATTCCACCTGAGGGGGCCGGCCAGCGGCCATGTCGCGCAGGCCGGCCAGCAGATAGGCTTCCCAATCGGCGATATGGCCGAGGACGTCCTGGAGCGTCCAGACCCCGCAGACCGGCCGGGAGGCCTGTTCTTCCGGGGAAACCAGTTCCGCAGCGGCGAGGAGTTCCTCCCGTCCGGCGGCCAGAGAGGCGGACAAAAGTGCCTTGGATCCGCTTTTCACTCTGAGGTGCGCCTTTCTCCATTCGGCCAGCGCGGCCGCATGCTCATCCTCGTGCCGGCGATATACCTTCAGCCAGCCGGGAAAATCCCACTCTCCCCCTCCCAACGGCCGCCGGCGGAAAAACTCCTCCTCGGGCAACCGCTTCAGCTGCCCTACCCAGGCCGCCCGTGCCTCCTGGAGTTCGGCCAGGACTTCTTCCAGAGGTCGATTCCGCCAAGCCGCCACGGCAAGGGCATTGAAGGCGTCCTCGTCGCCCGCAGCCGAGAGGTCCGGTTCCTCCCCTTTCGCCATCCGGCCGGTCTGCTCACAGGCCCAGCGGTCCCAGGCCGCAACATGGGCCAGTACGTCCTTGGCCGTCCACTCCCCGACGGCGGCCGTCCCGATGAGCGTCTCCTCGTCCAGCCCCAGCAGCGTTTCCAGCAACCGGCTTCGCGCCGCCGCCAGATGGGCCAGCAGACGGCGGCGTTGCAGGGACAGGACTTCCCGAATCTCCTCCGTGTGCTCTCGCTCATGCTCCAGGAAACGACGCAAGGCCTTGCGGGCCGTCCAGGGTTCCTCAGGGTGCTCGGTCCAATGGGTCGGATAGAACAGCCCGGCACGTTCCTCTTCGCCGAGCCGGCGGAGGCACGCGACGGCGGTGCGGCGTTCCATCTCCAGAAACTCGAAGAGGGGTAGGGTTTCATCGGACTCCCATTCCAGTGGCAGGCGCTCCGGTGGGAGAAGGCGGGAGACGTACCATTTCTCAGCGTTGCCGATGTGCCGGAGAATCTGCCGAATCGTGCGGGATTGGGGGAAGGCCCGATAGTCCAGCGCCTCATCGGGCAGGTCGCCGGCCAGCGCCAGGAGGTCGGCCCGGCTGTATGCCATCAGGCGAAGGTAGCGCTCTACTTCCTGTGGGGTGATGGGACAACGATCAGGCGGGAAAAGGGCGGCGGCATCCCCCGAGGAAAAGGGGCCGAAGCCCGTGCTTTCCCCCGCGACCTCGACGGATACTTCCTCCTCCGCCGGGGCCGGCTCGCCGTGCCGGCGCAGCCAGGCCAGATAGCCACGGATGGCTTCGGGCAGTCGTCGAATCGCCTCTTCCCGGGTGGGTGCTCGAACGACGCAGCCAGGCAGGTCGACCACGTGGGCCATCGTCAGCCCGTCCGGAGCAACCTCCAGGTAAACAGCGTAGGCCATGCTTTCTCCTCCCCAACCACCCCCGCCGCCGGGTAGGTCTTAACCGCGTCGCCTCTCCATCCGTCCCTGCCGGCCGGCGATCTCCGCCAGAGTAGCGCTTTCCTCTTCTTCGATTCCGCAGGCGATTTCGGCCACCCTGGCCAGATGCTCCAGGTCCATCTCTCGCAACGCCATCAGCCGGCTGGCCTCCGGGTTCCCCCCACCATGCAGGGCAAAGGCGCTCCAGTTCGAGCCACGCGTCAGGCTCTCGATCAGGCGCACCAGGCGCAAACGGTCCTCGGCCGTGGCCCCCTCCACGGCCGGCCGAAACAGGCGCTCAATCCGTGGGCCGAGTTCGGGGTGGTGCAGATCGGCTGCGGCCGGCGCCGTCTCCCCCCACCCGGTGGCGATCTCCCGGGCATAGCGCACCGCCTCAAAGGGCAACCGGGTAGCCTGGTATTTGCAGGTGTGGGCCAGCAGGGCATCGGGAATCCAGGCGCCGCTCGGATGGCTGTGGCCCTCCTGCCCAGCGGCGAGCGAAAGGGCGTAGAGCGTCTCGGCGCCCATCCCCATCTCAGCGATCTTTTCCCGCACATGGCCGGCCCGTTCCACGCCGATATACCGCGCTGCCAGCCAGGCGGCTCCGGTCAGGAGCGTCATCCCTCCCGCCTTGCAGGCCCCGGCCGTCAGGCGGTGCACAGCCGTGAAATAGTCCACCAGCCGGCCGCTGTATTCCCATTCTCCGGCCAGGAAAACCCGTTCCCAAGGAACGAAGACGTCCTCGAAGAGGATGAGCGCCTGGTGATCGCCGAAACGCCGCCCGGCGTCCAAGTCTTCCTCAGGGCTGCCACAACGGGCATCGTGCGGCTGGCGGCCCAGCACAAAGGTCAACCCCGGGGCATCCGTGGGAACGGCACAGGCCACCGCACAGGACCGGTCTGCTTCCTCCACCGTCGCCGTGGGCAACACCAGCATCTCATGGGCCAGGAGCACCCCGGTCTGATTGACCTTGGCCCCGCGCAGGACGATGCCGTCTTCCCGCTGCGCGACGATGTGCAGGTAGACATCGGGTTCGGACTGCTCGTGCGGCTTCAGCCGGCGGTCGCCCTTGGGGTCGGTCAGGGCGGCGGTGACCGTCAGGTCTTCCCGTTGCACATAGGCCAGCCACTCCCGGAAACGGCGGTGGACGGGCACGCCGCGCTCGGCCTCCAACTCATAGGTCAGCGGGAAGAGAGCGGCAATGGCCTCGGAACCCGTGCAGCGGTGGGTACACGCGCCCAGGACCTGGCCCAGAGCGCGGGCCAGCCGGGTCTTTTGCCAGGCGTGCTCCCGGCTGAGCAAGGGGCTCAGGTAAAAATGGATGCGCCCACCGGTCAGGGGGGATTCGGTCGTCAGCAGGTCCTGCCAGGCCGGGTCCTGGGCCAGCTCATAGACTTTGCACACAGTGGCCAGCGAGCGGGCCAGCGCCGGATGAGCGGTGGGGTCAGCGATACGCTTACCACGGAACCAGATGGACAACGGTCGGCGCGCACGCAGGCTGGAGAGGTACTCGGAGACGCTCTTCATCCTTCCCTCCTCGGTATACAGAAGAAACCATCCGCCGGCCGGCCAGACCAGCTAGCCGGCGGAAGGCCTCTTCCCTACGATCGGTCCTCATAGTCCGGCAGCGATCGCCAGGGCGCTTCCCAGCCAGGCGCAGGCCACGATGAGGGCAGAAGCAGCGTAATAGAGCGCCGGGTGCGCCTTCCAGCGGGGAAGGCGTTCCCGAACCCATTGCCCGATGCGGAAGCCCACCGGCACCAGAAGCCCGGAGAAGGCCGCCCACAGCAGCCCCTCCACCGCCAGGAAGCGCACCAGGCCGGCCGGGGAGTCGAAGGAAAGCAGGTAGGCGCACGGAGCCACGTGCCTCCCCACCAGCCAGAAGGCCCCCGCCCCCAGCAGGCCGGCCGCAGCCCCCACGGCCATCCGGCTCAACTCGCCCTGCCCCAGCCGCTTCCCGGCCAGGGCGGCCATCCCTACCAGGGCCGCCCCCTCCAGGAGCACGGCCAGGCAGGAGTTGGCCTTGCACAGCACCGAGACGTGCAGGATGGGGACCACCAGTTGCTTGCACAGCACCGCTATGGCCGGCACGGCCAGGAGCGGGGCCGGCCGTCGCACCAGAGCCAGCCCAACTCCCATCGTCCCCAGGCCGAGGCCGACCAGGATGGCCGAAGCATACGGCACGCCGGCTGCGCGCATTGCCCCGCCCAGGACGACTTCAAACAGCCCCCAGATCGAGCCGAGCACGAGGACGGAGAGAAAAGTGTCCCTGATCCCGGCACGTTGGGTCCTGCCGGTTCCCATACCGCACCTCCTTTACGATTTCCAAGCTTCCAATACCTGGCCCTCCGGGCTGGGACTCCGCTTGGGTGTCGACTGGCCTGGCGTCCATCCGGAAGGGGCTATCTCCTTGCCCCCTGTCGCCCGCACATGCCGGAAAGCCTGCACCTGAGGGATCGATTCGTCTTCTTTGGGTGTGGCAAAGCCCCTTACGCACTCGTCTCATGCGCGCCCCAGGGCCATTTTACACGCAAAAGTCCTAGAGGTCTAGTGTGCTGGGTCTCGAAGCCGGCGATAGTAGGAACTATAAAGGGCAGCAGCAGGGTTGTGTCCCAGGACGCGATCCTTGGCTACAAGGACCGTCACCGGGGCCTGCGAGTGACGGAAGAAGAGGCTATCGTGCCCGACACACAGGCCGACGGCCACGTTGAGTTGGGTACCGGCCTCGTTCAGCAGCATGGCCTGGCCGATGGGATTACAGAGCGCCTCATACTGCCCCGGACGCACCTTCTCTCCATCCGTGAGGCCGATTTCTTCTTTGGGGATCGAGCCCACCTTGCAGCAGACGCTCTGGACCTCAAAACCGTGCGCCTCCAGGATTTCCTGGACGATGGCGGCTTCGCGAAAGAGGCCGATGCAGAAGGCCAGCCCCAGCCGGTGCGCCCCAATCCTCCGCGCGAAGGACATAACTTCCTCCACCCGGGTCTCCCGGCAATAGCCGGCTGCCTCCGTGCGTGCAGCGGCCAGGGCCAAAGCTTGCTCCAGGGAACTCTGATATCGCTCCCGCGCGGAGGACAGGACTTCTTTCTCCAAAACGATGGGGCAGGCGGCCGGATATGGCTTCGTTCCGGGCTCCAGGCGGCAGGCATGGATGCCGCACCCGGCGCAGTCGAGTTCCACCATGGTCTCCTCCTTCGAAGCGGTATGGCATTTGCCGCCCAGCTATTCCCGAACCATCCGGGTGCCACACTTGGGGCAGGTAACCTCGTAACACGGCTTCCCACGCTCGTGTGCCATGCGATGACCGCAATTGGGACAGATGCAGTAGCCGCCCGGGCCGGCTCCAGGCCTTGTGCCGCCCATACGCCCTGGCTCCTGGCCCTGTCCAGTACCCGGACCGCTGCCGCTCAAAGGTTTGTCTCTCTGAACCATGCGTCACCTCTTCGCTTGCTCAACCGGAACGAACGCTATGTCCGGAAACGTCCGCGCCGACGGTGTCGCCGGCCGGCACCGGTACCTCCTTCGCGTGCGCCTCGCGCCGCGCGTCCGCCGCGCGCAGGGCGGGCCAGGCGTTCCTCCAGCAGTCCCGTAGCCAAGCGGAGGAGCCGTGGTGCCACCTCCCGCCCCAGCCAACCCAGGGCTGCCCCTACGGCAGGCACCGCGTACTGGATGGGCGATCGCTTGGGTGGCTCCGCCGTGGGCACCACGACGATCTCCTGGGTCCTGGGCCTGTGGATAACCTCCATCTCAACCGGCGCTTCAGGCAGGATGGCAATGGCCCCGCTTGGGCAGGCTTGAACGCAACGACCGCAGCCGTCGCATCGCGTCAAATCCACTCTTGCCCGACCAGAAGCAAGGGAGAGCGCCCCTTGAGGACACGTTTCCACGCATGCACCGCAGCCGGTGCACAGACCCTCCTCGATCCGTACCATTCCCGCACACCTCCTCAACAGGTCTGACCGTGGGCCCGGATGACACAACAAAACCGCGCTTCCGGATTCGGCTGCTTCACCCCAGTAACCTACCCCAAGCCACCAGACGCTGCCGGATGGCCTCCTCATGGGCTACAATGGAGTTTTGCCTGGATCCCATCACGACGGAACGCGACTGTGCTTAGAAAGGGCGTCCTCTTGGTCCAGCCGCGCCCGGGCCCCGGCCAGTGGTGGGGCCTTGCATCTTCTCCAGTTGGCCAGCCCGAAACCTCTCGATCGCCTCTCGGACGGTTCCTGGGCGCACCTGGTAGATCGAGAGGCCGGCTGCCTGCAGCACCCGGAAAGCGTTCGGGCCCACATTGTCGCTCAACACGGCCTGCGCTCCTTGCCCAATCACGAACTGGGCCGCCTGGATGCCCGCCCCACCAGCAGCCAGGCGGGCCGGATTGGGCACAGCCTCATAGGCCAGCGACTCCACGTCGACGAACAGATAGACCGGACAACGCCCGAAGGTTGGACTGACCTGGGCATCCAGGTTGTCTCCATCGGCAGAAACGACGATTCGCACGGTACCCCCTTTTTACGGTTGTTCCCCTACAGGCCGGCGTCGGCGGGTCTCGGCAGCATCCAACGGAACCACGGCCGGCCGACGGCTGTGATAAACGCTGACCACAGGCAAGCCGGCGAAAGCACCCGCGACCTCATCCATCGTCCCCGGCGGAAGCGGCGGCACAGGACTGGGGCGGAGCGGCGTGTTCAGTTGCACCTCGTCCGGTCCCAGCGACCGGGCGATCTCCGCCATCTCCGCCGCCCTGCCGACATTCTCGGCGACAAACATCATCTGCAGGGCCAGGCGTGAGGCCGCCTGCTGACGAAACCGGGAAATCCCCTCCAGAATTTCCTCCAGGCCCTCCGGAATGAACGGCCGGTTGATCGCCCGAAAGAGGGCCGTATCCGGCGCATCGACCTTGGCCACGACCAGATCCGCCAGGGCCAGTTCCCGCCGCACATCCTCCCGAACCATCAGCGAAGCGTTGGTGAGCACGGCAACAGGCCGCCCCAACGTTGCCCTCGCCAGAAGGATGGCCTCGCCCAGGTTCGCCGCCAGAGTGGGCTCTCCCGTGCCGGAAAAGGTCACATAGTCCACCTCCAGCGTACCCAGTGCGGCCAGTTCTTCCTCCAGTTGTGCCAGTG
>Ga0078972_1000750_pt1 | contig 133324 bp, 123 predicted proteins | sample YelNatPaOPGAMG01_FD_67568 | JGI IMG/M metagenome (GOLD analysis project Ga0078972, IMG submission 67568) | Hot spring thermophilic microbial communities from Obsidian Pool, Yellowstone National Park, USA - OP-RAMG-01 (SPADES assembly) (version 2) | ecosystem: Environmental > Aquatic > Thermal...
CCTCGGCGAGGTCAACGTCGTCATTGCCGTGTTCAACCTCATCCCGATCCCGCCGCTCGACGGCTCGGCCGTGCTCGAGCGCCTCCTGCCGAGCTCCGCCCTCGCGTCCTACTACCGGTTGCGCTCGCTGTCCATGGTGCTCGTGCTCGTGCTCGTCTTCGCCGCGCCTGGCGTCCTCGACACGATCTTCAACCACGCGCTGCAGTACTGGGGCGACGTCGTCTTGTAGCGAGACCCGCTGTCCGGCCACACTGCCGTGGTGCCGGAGATCCTCCCTTGGGGGGAGGGGGGAGGGGCGGGGTTGCCTCGGTCAGTGGCTCCGCGCGGTGAGCCCGATCGCCGATCGGGCCCGGTCGAGCACCGGGGCGGCGAGCCCGTGGGCTTTCGCCGCACCCTTGTCCAGGGTCGCGTGCACGGTCCCGGGGTCAGCCTCGAGCTCCGCGACGCGCCTGCGGACGGGAGCGAGCATCTCGATCAGCGCCCCGGCGACGTCGCTTTTCAGCTGGCCGTAGCTCGAGTAGCCCGCGGCGAGGACGGCCGGGCTTCCACCTGTCGCGACCGCGAGCAGCTCGAGCAGGTTCGACACCCCGGGCTTGCTGTCGGGGTCGTAGGCGACGTCGTTGCCGACGTCGGTCACTGCCTTGCGCACCTTGCGGGTGATCTCCTCGGGGGGGTCCGTCATCGCGATCGTCCCGAGCGGCGTCGCGGTCGACTTCGACATCTTGCGGGTCGGCTGCTGCAGGTCCATGACCCGCGCGCCGATCGCCGGGATGACCGCCTCGGGCACGACGAAGGTGTCGCCGTAGCGGGCGTTGAAGCGCGCCGCGAGCGTTCGAGCGAGCTCGAGATGCTGGCGCTGGTCGTCGCCGACCGGCACGCGCTCGGTGTCGTAGACGAGGATGTCGGCTGCCATGAGCACCGGATAGGTGAGCAGGCCGGCGCGCACCGACTCCTGGCCGGCTCCCTTCTCCTTGAACTGGGTCATCCTCCGCAGCTCGCCGTAGGATGCGGTGCACTCGAGCAGCCAGGTGAGCTCGGTGTGCTCGGGCACGTGGCTCTGGACGAACAAGGTGCAGACGTCGGGGTCGAGTCCCGCGCCGAGCAGGCCGATCGCGGTCTCGAGAGTCCTTGCGCGCAGATCGTCGGGTGCGATGTCGAGCGTGAGGGCGTGGAGGTCGACGATGCAGTAGAGCGCGTCGCCCTCCGCTTGGGTCGCGACCCACTGCCTGACCGCGCCGAGGTAGTTGCCGATGTGGAGGGTGCCCGAAGGCTGGATACCGGAGAAGATGCGGGCCATCAGGAGAGGCTAGCTCTGAGCGCCGCGTTGCTCCCGGGTCGCCACAGCTGGCGGGGTAGCCTTCCGCGATGGCCTACGAGGTCCACATCGACGTCTTCGACGGGCCGTTCGACCTCCTGCTCCGGCTCATCGGCGCTCAGCAGGTCGACGTCTACGAGGTGCGGCTCGCCGAGATCGTCGACGGCTTCCTCGCGGAGACGAGGCGGATCGGCGAGCTCGACCTCGAGCTCGCGACGGAGTTCCTCCTGATCGCGTCGACGCTCGTCGAGCTGAAGTGCCGCCGCTTGCTGCCCGGGGGGCAAGACGCGGACCTCGAGGAAGACCTCGCGCTGTTCGAGGCGCGTGACTACCTGCTCGCGCGGCTCGTCGAGTGCCGGACGTTCTCCGGTGCCGCGGACGTGCTCGGCCAGCTCGAACAGGCTGCCGCTCGCTCGCTCGCGCGTCGCGCGGGGCCCGACGAGCGGTTCGAGCGGCGCCAGCCCGACCTGCTCGCGGGCGTGACGCCCGACGACGTCGTCGCCGCGGCCCGCCGAGCGCTCGCAGGGCGCCCGCGCGAGGTCGTCCCGACCGCACAGCTCGTGCGTGACGAGGTGAGCGTGCAGGCTGCGCTCGACGAGCTCGTCGCGACGCTTCCGGACAGGGGCAGGATGACCTTCCGCGACCTCACCGCCGGGTCACCCTCGACGGCGTACGTCGTCGCGTGCTTTCTCGCCCTGCTCGAGCTGTACAAGAGAGCGATGGTCGACCTCGACCAGGTCGGGACCTTCGGCGAGCTCACGGTCGTGTGGACTGCCGGAGCGACCGTCGGACCGGTCGAAGTCCTCGCGGACGACGACGACTTCGCGACGGCGCACGCGCCAGGCACGAGCGCGCCCGCGTGGTCTGTGGCGAAGCGTGACGGCGCCGAGTCGTGAGCTCGCTTCCCTTCGAATGGCGCGCCGAGGCAGCCGCGGTCGAGGCGGTCCTTATCGTCGCGACCGAGCCGGTGCCGCCGGGCATGCTCGCCGAGCTGCTCGAGGTCCCCGTCGAGCGGGTCGACGAGCTCTGCAGCGCGCTGAGGTCCGGCTACGAGGAGGAGGAGAGGGGCTTCGAGCTCGTCAAGGTCGCCGGCGGCTACCGCCTGCAGAGCCACCCTGCGTATAGGGGCTACGTCGAGCGGTTCGTCCTCGACGACGCGCCGGCGCGACTGTCCGCCGCCGCCCTCGAGACGCTGGCGATCGTCGCCTACAAGCAGCCGATCTCCCGAGCCCAGATCGCGGCGATCCGCGGGGTGAACGCCGACGGCGTGATCCGGCTTCTCACGAGCCGGGGCTACGTCGAGCCGGTCGGGCGCGACGAGGGACCGGGCCAGGCGATCCTTTTCGGCACGACGGCGCTGTTTCTCGAGCGTCTCGGCCTCGACAGCACCGGCGACTTGCCGCCGCTCGGGCAGTTCGTCCCCGACACCGCGACAGTCGAGGCCCTCGAGCGGGTCCTGCGGACGAGCGCCGACACCCCGGTGGAATCGGACGACACCGGCCGGTTGAGCGCCGACGGGTGAGCGTGGGAGCGAGCGTCGACGGCTCCGAGGGTGAGCGGCTGCAGAAGGTCCTCGCCCGGATCGGCTTCGGGTCGCGCCGCAACTGCGACGAGATCATCGCAGCGGGTCGCGTGCGGGTCAACGGATCGACGGCTGTTCTCGGTCGTCGGGTCGACGTCGCACGCGACGTCGTCGAGGTCGACGGCCGGCCCGTCGGCGTCCTGCCGGGGCTCGTCGCGTATCTCGTGAACAAACCGGCTGGCGTCGTGACGACGGCGAGCGACCCCGACGGCCGCCCGGTGATCGTCGACCTCGTGCCGGCGACGCCGCGTGTCTTTCCCGTCGGGCGCCTCGACGTCGCGACGGAGGGCCTCATCGTCGTGACGAACGACGGTCAGCTCGCCCAGCTTCTTGCCCATCCGAGCCACGGCGTCGAGAAGGAGTACCTCGCCGAGGTCACTGGGGACCCCGGACCCGCTGCCCTGCGGGCCCTACGTGACGGTGTGGAGATCGAGCCCGGGGTCGTGACGGCTCCGGCGAAGGTGAGCCGGCGAGGTCCAGGAGTTGTGCGGATCGTGATCCACGAGGGCCGCTATCGCCAGGTGCGCCGCATGTGCGAGGCGGTCGGGCATCCGGTGAGACGTCTCGTGCGCACGCGCATCGGACCGATCAGCGACGCGCACCTCGGGCCAGGCACCTGGCGGCTGCTCGGGCTCGACGAGGTGCGGTCGCTCACCATGGCGGCAGGCGCCGCCGACGACTCTCGGGCAGCAGGCGACCGGCGCCGGTGAGAGCGCTCGACCGAGCGAGAGCGCACGGGCCCAGCGACCGGTAGGCTGCCCGCCGATGGAAGCGGTCCTCCGGGCGATCCGTGGCGCGACCACGGTCGACGACGACACCGCAGAGCAGGTCGGCGAGCGGACGCGGGCACTTGTCCGGGAGCTGATGGCCGCGAACGACCTCGTTGCCGACGACCTCGTGAGCATCGTGTTCACCGTGACGACAGACATCGTGTCGGCCTTCCCAGCCACGGCGGCGCGCGCCCTCGGCCTCGACGACGTGCCGTTGCTCGGCGCACTCGAGGCGCCCGTCGAAGGCGCCCTGCCACGCTGCATCCGCGCCCTCGTCCACTGCTACACGGCGCGACCGCGCGCCGAGATGCGTCACGTCTACCTCGAGGGTGCCCGCGTCCTGCGACGCGACCTCGCCGCGCGGGACCCGGCGTGACCGGCGGCCGTGCAGGTGTCGTCGGTCTCGGCTTGATCGGCTGCTCGGTGGCCCTCGCCCTGCGCTCGGCGGGTTGGCACGTCTGCGGCTCGGACGTCGACGAGCGGCGCTGCACGCGGGCGCTCGAGATCGGTGCCGTCGATGCTGTCGGCCCGGCCCTCGACGCCACGCTCGTCGTCGTCGCGACCCCAGTTTCGGCCGTCGCCCACGTGGCGGGCCGTCTGCTCGCCGAGCGACCGGGCGACGCCGGTCTCGTCGTGACCGACGTCGGGGGCGTGAAAGGACAGATCGTCGGCCAGGTCGACGACCCGCGCTTTGTCGGCGGGCATCCGATGGCGGGCTCGGAGCAGGAGGGACCCGACGGAGCGAGCGCGGATCTGTTCGTCGGTGCGACCTGGGTCCTCACGCCGACCGAGTCGACCGATCCGGACGCGTTCCGCACGGTGCGCTCTGTCGTCACCTCCTTCGGTGCGGACGCAGTCGAGCTCTCGCCGCAGCGCCACGACACGCTGGTGGCGATCGTCTCCCATCTTCCCCACCTTGCCGCGGCGAACCTGATGTGCCTCGCCGCCGACGCGTCCGAAGAGCACGCGGTGCTGCTCCGGCTGGCTGCCGGTGGCTTCCGGGACATGACGCGCATCGCGGCAGGGGAGCCGTCGATCTGGCCGGACATCTTCCTCGACAACGCCGGCGCAGTCCTCGCCGCGCTCGACGAGCTGCAGGCACGTCTCGACAACGCGCGCCAGATGATCGTCGAGGGCAACCGCGCCGCGCTGATCGAGCTGCTCGAGCAGGCGCGGTCTGCCCGCCGCAACCTTCCGGCGCGCGTGCCGCACCCCGAGCTCGTCGTCGAGTGCCGGCTTCCGGTGCCGGACAGGCCGGGCGTGCTCGCCGAGGTGACGACCGTGCTCGGCGAGCTCGGGGCGAACATCCGCGACATCGAGATCGCCCACTCGGCCGAGGGCGATCGTGGCGTGCTCGTCCTCGTGATCGACGCCGAGGCGGCGGAGCGCGCCCGCAGCGCCCTCCTCGGTCTCGGCTACCGGCCGTCGATCACGAGGCTCGCATGAGTGCCGGGGCGCCGGCGCACGACGTCGCGCGCATCCTCGGTGGCGGGCGGCTCGGCGGGCGCGTCCGCGTCCCAGGCGACAAGTCGATCTCGCATCGGGCGCTGATCTTTGCCGCCCTCGCCGAGGGCACCTCGGAGATCGCCGGGCTGTCGCGCGGCGACGACGTCGTGCGGACGGCGACCGCGATGGCGGCACTCGGTGCCGCGGTCGACGCGCGCCACTGGGACCACGTCGTCGTCGACGGAGGGACGAGCCGGCTGCGCGAGGCGGAGAGGCCGATCGACGTCGGGAACTCCGGTACGGGCCTGCGCCTCCTCGCCGGGGTGGCGTCTCGGTTCCCGTTCCTGACGGTCCTGCTCGGGGACGAGTCGATCCACCGGCGGCCGATGGGTCGGATCGTGGCACCGCTGCGTCAGATGGGCGCGACGATCGACGGCCGCGACGACGGCCGCCTTGCTCCGCTGGTCGTGCGCGGCGGTCGGCTCGAGGGGATCGACTTCACCCCGCCGGTGCCGAGCGCGCAGGTCAAGTCGGCGGTCCTGCTCGCCGGGCTCGCCGCGAGCGGCTCGACGACGGTGCGCGAGAAGTTCGCGACGCGGCGTCACACCGAAGAGATGCTCGATCTCGCGGGTGCGCCGGCCGAGGTCGCCGAGCAGGGCGGCTACCACGTCGTGCGCGTCCAGGGCGGCAGCGCGCTGGCGCCGTTCTCGCTGGAGGTCCCCGGCGACCCCTCGCAGGCGGCGTTCCTCGTCGTCGCCGCCCTCGTCGTGCCCGGCAGCGAAGTCGTCGTCGAACAGGTCTACGTCGGACCAGGACGCGCCGGCTTCGTCGACGTGCTCCTGCGGATGGGCGCCGACATCGAGATCGTCCGCCGGGACGCGACCACCGCCGACCTCGTCGTGCGACACAGCGCGCTTCGTGCGACCGAGGTGCGCGGCGCCGAGGTTCCCGACTGCATCGACGAGATCCCTGTCCTCGCGGTCGCTGCGTGCTTCGCCGAGGGCACGACGGTGTTCGCGGACGCAGCCGAGCTGCGCGTGAAAGAGAGCGACCGGATCGCGACGACGACGTCGGAGCTCCGCCGGATCGGCGGTGACGTCGAGGCGACGGAGGACGGCATGGTCGTGCGCGGCGGCGGTCTCGACCCGCGCGGCACGGTGCGCTCCCACGGCGACCACCGCATCGCAATGGCGCTCGCGGTCGCGGGTCTGGCGGGCGGGCCCGGATCGACTCTCGACGTCGACGGCTTCGCAGCGGTCGAGACGAGCTGGCCGGGCTTTCTCGACACGGTCGCGTCTCTGCGATGACCGTCGTTGCGATCGACGGGCCGGGCGGGTCCGGCAAGTCCACGGTCGCGCGCGGCCTCGCGCAGCGGCTGGGGCTCGACTGGCTCGACACCGGTGCGATGTACCGGGCAGTCGCCCTTGCGGGGCTACGTCGAGGTGTGGCACCCGACGACGCGGACGGCCTCGCGCACATCGCCCGCTCGATGCAGCTCGAGATGGGTCACGCGATCGTGTTCGACGGCGAGGACGTGACCGAGGCGATCCGGCTGCCCGAGGTCGACGCCGTCGTGTCGGTCGTCGCCAGCCATCCGGCGGTGCGCGCCGAGCTCGTCAGGCGTCAGCGCGCCTGGGTCGAGTCGCGGGGTGCTGCGGTCGTCGAGGGTCGTGACATCACCAGTGTCGTGCTTCCCGACGCGGACCTGAAGATCTACCTGACCGCGGACGTCGAAGAGCGCGCGCTGCGCCGGGCGGGCCAGCACGCCGGCGGGACGCCCGCGCGCGCTCTGGTCAGTGCGACGAGCGAGGCGATGGCCCGGCGCGACCGGCTCGACGCGGGTCGAGCCGAGTCGCCGCTCGTCCTCGCCGAGGGCGCGATCGTGGTCGACTCGACTGGGCGCTCCGCTGCCGAGGTCGTCGACGAGATCGCCGCGCTGTTGTGACCAGTGCGGCGGCACCCGGCGACGTCGGCGGAGATCGCGGAGCTGGCAAGGACGCCTCCGAGGCCGGTGCTCGGCCAGCACCGCCGGCCGTCGAGCCTGCCCCGACCCGCGTGCGCCCGATCACCCGTCGCGAGCTCGCCTTCTACGCAGTGTGCCGGGCGATCGCCGTCGGTGCCAGCCGCATCTGGTACCCCGGTCCGGTCGTCGGCCGTGACCGGCTGCCGCGTTCGGGGCCGTACGTGCTCGCGCCCGTGCACCGCTCGAACGTCGACTGGCTCGTCGTCGCCCGGGTCACGAAACGGCGGCTGCGCTACATCGTCAAGGGCGAGGTCTGGACGGTCAAGTCGATCGGCAGGCTGCTCGAGCTCCTCGGGACGTTCCCTGTCCGCCGGGGCACGGCCGACCGGGAGGCGCTCGCGCGGGCAGAAGAGGTGCTCGTCGCGGGGGAGCCCCTCGTCATCTTTCCCGAGGGAACGCGCGGGTCGGGGCCCGTGGTTGGCGAGCTGCGAGCGGGCGCTGCCTATCTCGCGCTGCGCGCCGGCGTGCCTGTCGTGCCGGTCGGGGTCTCCGGCCTCGAGCGCTCGATGCCGCGCGGCGCGCGCTTTCCCCGCCCGGTGTGGGTCCGGGTCGTGGTCGGGACGCCCATCTTTCCCGGCGAGCAGGTCATCGTCGACACGCGTGGTCGGCGGCGAGTCTCTCGCGCGGCGATCGACGAGATGACCGCAGCCGTGCAGGAGGGGATCCAGCGTGCTTTCGACGAGGCCGTGTCACCGAGCCGCCGTGGATCTGCGCAGCTCGACGCGCACGGTGGTGGCTCCAGGAAAGGCAGGTAGGACATGCGTGTCGTAGTCACCGGAGGCTCGGGGTTCATCGGCCGCCATGTCGTCGCGCGCCTACGGGCGCACGGTGACGAGGTGTCGGTCGTCGACCTCCGACCGTTTCCCGACCCGGACCTGCGGTGTGTCGTCGGCGACCTGCGCGAGCGTGCCGTCGTCGACGAGGCACTGGCCGACGGCACCGACGCCGTCGTGCACCTCGCAGCGATCACCTCGGTGCTCCAATCGGTGAAGGACCCCCACGAGGTGTTCCGCACGAACGTGGTGGCGACCGAGCACCTGCTCGAGCGCTCCCGTGAGATCGGCATTCGCCGCTTCGTGCTCGCGTCGACGAACGCGGTGGCTGGCGACGTCGGGCGTGCGTGCATCGACGAGAGCCTCGTGCTCCGCCCGCTCACTCCCTACGGCGCGACCAAGGCTGCTGCCGAGATGCTCATGAGCGCGTACGCCGCGTCGTACGGCATCGTGACGGTCGCGCTCCGCCTGACGAACGTCTACGGCATCGGCATGCAGGAAAAGGACAGCGTCGTCGCGCGGCTCATGCGTGCCGCGCTGTCCGGCGGTGGCATCGAGATCTACGGCGACGGCGAGCAGCTGCGTGACTACGTGTTCGTCACCGACGTCGCCGAGGCCTTCGAGCACGCGCTCGGGCTCGATGAGCCCACCGTGCTCACGATCGGGGCAGGCCGGTCTGTCTCGATGAACGAGCTCCACGACCTCGCGTGCGAGGTCACGCGGGTCGCGATCGGCAAGCGCCACGTCGAGGCCAAGCCCGGCGAGATGCCTGCTGTCGTCGTCGACATCTCCCGCGCCCGAGCGTCGGGCTGGCAACCGCGCCACGACGTCCGCGACGGGCTCGCCGCGACCTGGCAGGACTTCGGCGGTCCGACGCCCTGACCGCGGCGCGCGCTGACGGGTTGCGCGCGCCGGAGGCGCTCAGTCTCGGGCCGTTCCCCGGCGTGCGCGCTCGCGCCACCACGTCCGCAGGAAGACCTTTCCGTAGCGGTAGCCGTAGCTGAGGTTGCTGCCCTTCTTCGAGCGGCCGGAGGTGCGGGCGTACATCGTGACCGGCCGCTCGGCGAACCGCGCACCGCTCATGATCGCCCCGATCAGCAGCTCGGACGCCTGGTACTGCGGCTCTTCGAGGACGAGGCGCGCGGTCATCTCCGCGCGCATCGCGCGGATGGGATTGGCCGTGTCGGTGACGCGCGTGCCGGTGAGCAAGGTGATGAGCTGTCCGAAGACGAGGACGCCGACGTTGCGCAGCGCGCCCGTCGAGTGGGTGACGCCGAGCCGGCGCGATCCGTTCACGAAGTCGGCCTCGCCCGCGACGACCGGCTCGAGCACGACACCGAGGTCGTGGGGATCGGTCTGACCGTCGGCGTCCGCCGTCACAACGTAGGTCGCCCCGTAGTCACGCGCGACGCGGTAGCCGAGGCGCAGCGCGGCGCCCTGGCCGCGGTTGACGGGCGCGACGACGGCGACGTGGCCGGTCTTGCGGACGATCTCGGCCGTCCCGTCGTCGTCGCCGTCGACCACGACGACGACCGAGACGCCGAGGCCGCAGATCGTGTCGGGGATCGACTCGACGACGGCCGTGATGTTGTCGTGCTCCTTGTAGGCGGCGATGACGACGGCGATCGGCGCGAGGTCCGGCACCCCTTGGGCTTCGAGCAGCTCGGCGATGGCGACGTCGTCGACCACCTCGTCGACGGATCGGCGGCGCGCCCTTTCCCGCGTGTTCATGCCGGTGCCGGCGCGAGCATGCGCGACGCGGGGACCGAGCGGTCGTCGGCCGAGGCATGCGCGCCTGCCGGCACGACGCCCAGGCTGACAGAGGCTGCGCTCGCGACGGCCCGGAGCAGGTCGCGCAGCTCCGGGGGCGGGGGGAAGTACTCCTGCTCGTCGACCGTCCGGACGATCTCGACGCCCTTGGCCGGTGCGAGCCGTTCGAGGACGTCGTCGACGAGCCACTCCGGAGCCGACGCACCGGCGGTCACGCCGACGACACCAGCGAGGTCGTCGGGCAGCTCGCTCGCGGCGTTGACGCGCAGCACGCGCGGGCAACCCGTCGCGGTCGCGACGTGCGCGAGCGAGACGGTGTTCGACGAGTTCGCCGAGCCGATCACGACCACCGCGTCGCAGCGCCCGGCGATGGCTCGGAGCGCGCCCTGGCGGTTGGTCGTCGCGTAGCACAGGTCGGAGCGACCGGGCATCCACAGCTCGGGGAAGCGCTCCCGAGCACGGGCGGCGACGCCGAGCCACTCGTCGTGCGGCAGCGTCGTCTGGGCGAGGAGCGCGACCGGCATCTCGACGTCGTCGAGCGCGTCGACGTCGGCCTCGCTCTCGACGAGGCGGACCGACGCGGGGGCGACTGCCATGGTCCCGATCGCCTCCTCGTGGCCTGCGTGGCCGACGTAGACGACCGTGTAGCCCTTGCTCGCGCGCACCTTCAGCTCGTGGTGGACCTTGGTCACGAGCGGGCAGACGGCGTTCACGACAGTCCGCGACCGCTCGGCTGCCGACGTCTCGACCTCGGGAGCCGACCCGTGCGCGGAGAGCATGAGGGGCGCGCCGCCGGGGACGTCGCCGACGTCGTCGACGAACACGACCCCTTGACGCTGGAACTCCTCGACGACGAGGCGGTTGTGGACGATCTCGTGGTAGCAGTAGACCGGCGGCTCGAAGATCCGCACCATCCACGCCAGCGCCTTGATCGCCATCTCGACTCCAGCGCAGAAGCCTCTCGGCTCCGCGAGGAGGACGCGTTCGACCTTCACGGCCAACAGGGTAGTCACACTAGGCTGCGCTCATGCCGTTTCCGCAGGTCGTCGCCGTTGCCCCCGCGTCGGCGGCGGAGCGCGCCGGAGTGTGCGCCGGCGACGAGATCCGCTCCATGAACGGCACGGTGCCTCGCGACATCATCGCCTACCAGCTTGTCGCCGACGAGGCGAGCGTCGAGCTCGGCATCGCGCGGGGGAACCTGGAGCTCGATCTCGTCGTCGAGAAGCACGCGGGCGAGCCGCTCGGCATCGAGGTGTCGTCCGCGGTGTTCGACAGGATCAGGACCTGCGACAACCACTGCGAGTTCTGCTTCATCTACCAGCTGCCGAAGGGGATGCGCAAGAGCTTGTACGTCAAGGACGACGACTACCGGCTCTCCTTCCTCTACGGCAACTTCACGACCTTGACGCGCTTCACCGAGCTCGACCTCGAGCGGGTCGTGACCGAGAGGCTTTCGCCGCTCAACGTCTCGATCCATGCGACCGATCCCGACGTGCGGGCGCGCATGCTCCGCAACCGCCGCGGCGCGACGTCACTGCGGTGGCTGCGCGCCCTTCTCGACCACGGGATCGAGGTGCACGGCCAGATCGTGGTCTGCCCGGGGGTCAACGACGGGGACGTTCTCCACGACACCCTTGCCGGCATCCTCGAGCGCTTTCCCGAGCTTGCGACGGCGGCCGCCGTACCGCTCGGCGTCAGCCGGTTCTCGAACGAGCCGGCGATGCGGCCCCACACCCAGGCGGAGGCGGCAGCCGTCGTCGACGCCGTCGAGGAGTGGCAAGGGGTCTTCCGCCAGGTGCTCGGCCGTGCGCTCGTGCACGCATCAGACGAGTACTACCTTCTCGCCGATCGCCCGTTCCCCCTGGCCGATGCCTACGACGGCTTTCCCCAGCACGAGAACGGCATCGGGATGGCGGCAGCCTTCGCGGAGGCGTTCCTCTCGGGCAGGCCGTCGGGCTCGAGCGGTCACGGCGGCTTCTTCCAAAGCGTCGACGGTGCCCCGCCGACCGACTACCGGGCGCCACGATCGGTCGCCGACCTGCCCCGCGCGGCCGCGCACGGCGCTGCGGTGCCCGTCGCGCTGCGCCCGTCGATCCGCGCTGCGGGCCGCCCCCTGACCGTGCTCACCGGCGTGTACGGTGCGCGCGTGATCAACCCGCTGCTCGAGCAGGTCGGCCGTCGCGACGTCGAGGTCCTTGCGATCACCAACGACTTCTTCGGCGGCAACACCGCCGTCGCTGGGCTGCTGACGGGGGAGGACCTGGCGAGGGCACTTGCTGGTGCCGACCCGTCCCGCCGCTACCTGCTGCCCGACGTCTGCCTCAACGAGGGACGCTTCCTCGACGGGCTGACCCTCGCGGACCTGCCTGTCCCCGTCGAGGTGGTCGAGTCCGACGGTGCGGCGCTTCGAGCCGCGATCGACCAGAGGCCCGCTCGCGCCGTCCGGCTCGCAGCGGCTGCCGGGGCCGGGGTGCGCGGGTGAGCCCGGCACCGCCACCGCGGGCAGCGGCGCGCGCGTCGGACGCCGTGCTCGACGCGCCACCGGGCGAGCGCGAGACGACGGGCCCGATCCGCGCCCGGGCTGTCGCGCCCGCGCCGCGCCTTCCCGTCGTGGTCGTCGCCGGCCGGCCGAACGTCGGCAAGTCGACGCTCGTCAACCGGGTCGTCGGACGGCGGGTCGCGATCGTCGAGGAGCGGCCGGGCGTGACGCGTGACCGCCTCGAGCTGACGGCGGACTGGCGTGGCCGGGACTTCGTCGTCGTCGACACCGGTGGAGTCATCGAGCACGGTGACGTGCTCGACGCCAAGGTGACGGGCCAGGCGCTGCGGGCAGTCGACGGTGCAGACGTCGTGCTGTTCATCGTCGACGTGACGACCGGTGTCACGGCTGAGGACGAGTCGGTCGCACAGCTGCTCCGGCGCAGTGCCGACAAGGTGATCGTCGTGGCGAACAAGGTCGACTCCGCGAACCAGGAGGCCGAGGCGTGGGACCTTTACCGGCTCGGCCTCGGTGCGCCCGCGCTCGTCAGCGCGATCCACGGGAGAGGCGTCGGCGACCTGCTCGACCTCGTCGTCGACCGTTTCGGCGACGACAGGTCACCTGAGGTCGGGACGGGCATCGTCGAGGGTGCCGCCGTCGGCTCCGGGGACGGCGCGGCGGTCGGACCCGGGCGCGACGAGGAGGAGCCCGCCGTCGCGGGGGACGGCTCCGGTCGCAACATCCCGGGCTCGGCGGGACGGCCAGAGATCGCGGCCGTGGCGATTGTCGGCCGGCCGAACGTCGGCAAGTCGACGCTGTTCAACCGCCTCGTCGGCGACGACCGTAGCGTCGTGCACGACGTCGCCGGGACAACCCGGGACGCCATCGACACCCTCGTCGAGACCGAGGAGGGTCCTGTCCGGTTCATCGACACCGCGGGCTTGCGACGCAAGTCTCGCATCGGCTCGGGCAGCGAGTACTACTCGCTCGTCCGGTCGCTGTCTGCGATCGACCGAGCCGACGTCGCCCTCCTCCTCGTCGACGCGGTCGAGGGCGTCACGCACCAGGAGCAGCGGCTCGCCGAGCGCGTCGATGCCGCCGGCAGCCCGATCGTGATCGTGCTGAACAAGTGGGACGCCTGCTCGACCGAGCGCCGGCTCGCCGTCGCCGCCGAGGTCGAGGACCGGCTCGCCTTCCTCGACTACGCGCCCGTGCTCAGGATGTCGGCGCTGAGCGGCTTCGGTGTGCAGCGGCTCCTGCCGACGCTGCGCACGGCGATCGACGCGTACCACCAACGGATCCCGACCGGCCAGCTCAACGAGGCAGTCAAGGCGGCCCAGTCGTCGCACCCGTCCCCGACCGCTCGCATCCTCTACGCCGTGCAGGGGGCGATCGACCCGCCGACGATCACGTTGTTCGCGAGCGGAAGGCTGCACTCGAGCTACTTGCGCTACCTCGAGCACTTCCTGCGGGAGCGTTTCGCCCTCGGACCGACACCGCTGAAGCTGCGCGTCCGGCTACGCGGCAAGCAGTCGTGAGCGTGGATCGGCCGACGGCAGCTCGGCGCGCGGAGGGCGACGTCGAGGGCGAGGAAGAGGGCCCGCCTCCTGCTCCGTGGCACTTCAAGGTCCTGCTCGTCGGCACCGTCGGCTACCTCATCTACCGCTTTGTCTGGTTCATCTTCTGGCTCACCGGGCACGCGTGGCACGGCTGACCGTGCAGCAGTCCGCGGCCCGTGACCACTTGACGGTCCGGTGACGCTGACGGGACCGCACGACGCCCGCACTGCATACTGGTGCAAGGACGAGCGATGCACGGAGGTGCGGCGATGGGACCCTTCGCAGGACCTGGCTTCGGGGTGTGGGGTGGCATCGTCGGGGTGATCGTGATGGTCGCCTTCTGGAGCGTGATCGTCTGGGCGGTCGCAGCCTTGCTGCGATCGGGCAAGGCCTGTGCTCCTGGTTGCGGGATGCATCGCGCGCACCGCTCCTACTGGGGCGAGCAGGACCGCGAGGACCCGGAGCAGATCCTTGCGCGACGGTACGCGTCAGGCGAGATCGACGAGGACGAGTTCCATCGCCGCCTCGACCACCTGCGCTCGCGAGACCCGCAGACAGAGAAGGACGGCCTCTGGCGCCCCTGAGACGCAACCGACCGGGAGATGCCCGATTGGGGTACGACCGCGGCGTCGACCGCCAGACCACCCGCCAGCTGTTCCTTGCCGGGTCAGGAGCGACCCGCTGCCGGGGCTACCATGTCTCCGCCCGGAGCGAATCCGTGCAACGGCCGTAGTCGTCGAGCTGCTTTTTGGGTACCCTGCCCCCAGCAGGCTTCCGGGCGGGCGGCGAGATGGTGGTGTCCGAGGCTCTTTGCTCGGAGGAAGTTCCTGATAGGCATATGGATTTCCATGACGGGCTGTGGCGCAGCTTGGTTAGCGCGCTTGACTGGGGGTCAAGAGGTCGCGGGTTCGAATCCCGCCAGCCCGACGCAATAAGAGCATTTCAGAGGCACAGGGGAGGCAGTCGGAGGGTGCTGAGACAGCCGCTTGTCAACGGGTTGTCAAAGGACCTGCAGTTGATCGACCTGAAGCTCGAAGCTGGGTACGAGCCCGAAGCGAAGCCAGTGGGCGAGATTGTCGAGTGGCTTCAGGAACAGCTGGGCGCCAGGGCGTAACGAGGACTTCGCGTCCCGCGCTCTACCAGCTTAACGGGGAGGAGCACATCCTCGAATGGGCTCGGGACCGACCAGGCGACGAGGTGAATGCCATGTTGTCTTGGTTGCGCCGGCCCGCCGAGTAGCCCGCCGAGAGCGCGCGAGCTGTGCGGCGTCGGCAGCCGGGGGTGCCTGGCTACACCGCGAGGGTGCCCGGTACGACAGCATTCGTCGATTACGTCGTCGTCGAGCAGTAGAAGACGGTGATGATACTGAGCGTCACCAACTTCGGTATCGACGGTCCACCAGACACCACGACCTGACGACGTTCGCGAGTCAGGCTCGGTCTCCGAGGAGGTTCGCCGAGAGAGCAGCGCCGGCCTCCCGGCCCATCGAAGGCGTGACGTGTCCGTAGATGGCGAGCGTGATCGACACGTGGCTGCGGCCGAGCATTTCTTGCACGACTTTCGGCTGGACACCGGCAGCGATACTGGTAACCGCAGTGTGGCGCGTGCCGTGGAGCGTGATCCGCGGCGGTCCTGCGACCTTCACGAGAGCGTCGAACCTCTCGGAGACCCAGTCCGGCGAGATGGGCGCCCCGAGCGCGTCTGTGAAGCCGTAGCCGGCGTCGACCCGCGCACTCCCCGCCGCGGATTGAGCGGCTGCGTGCGACTTCCTCTGCCGCAGCAAGAACCATGCCTGCCTGCAAGCGGATCCCTGAGAGGGACGTCTACCGAGCGTAGGTGTAGCACCTCAAGCATACCGTGTTACACTAATGGGGATGCCGACGACCCGCCCACGGCACTTCGTGACCGAGACCGATGACCTCGCCGCCGCGTTGGACGCGGCGGCGATGCGATGGCCAGACCTGAGCCGCAGCCAACTGTTGGTGCAGCTGGCGCTGGAGGGCCATCGCTCAGCCCAGCGCGCCCACGAGGAGCGCCATCGGCGCCGGCTCGCGGCACTGCGCAAGCACAGCGGCGCCCTCAGCGGTGCGTACGGACCCGCCTACCTGCAGCAGACGCGAGAGGAATGGCCGGCGTGATCGTGCTGGACGCCAGCGTGCTCATCGCCTATCTCGAAGGTGAAGACGAGCACCACGAAGCCGCAGAAGCCCTGCTGGCGCGAGAGATCGATGACGACTTCGGCGCCAACCCGCTGACTCTGGCGGAAGTGCTCGTCGGACCCGCCCGGAATGATCGGCTGGACGAGGTCCGCTTGGCCCTGCGCGAGCTCGAAGTCGAAGAGCTTCCCTTTCCGGGCGACACCGCAGTCAAGCTGGCGCTCTTGCGCTCGGAGACCGGGCTGAAGATGCCGGACTGCTGTGCCTTGCTTGCCGCCGAACACGTCGGTGGGCGCCTCGCGTCGTTAGATGACAAGCTCCGGAAGGCGGCTCTCAAGCGAAGCCTGCAGACCGTGCGCCCTGACGTCCGTCGGCAATAGCGGCCCCTGAGGTTCCCCAGCGGATGTGGACACCCGATAGGCCGATCCTCGCGTCGGCTGGGAGGACGTCACCGTGGGCGCCAGGGGACTCATACAGCTCGAGCGTTCATTGCTGTGCCTGCTGTGGCTCGGTGCTTCGTGGCGAAGGTTCAGGCCTGATCCGTGGTCGACGCCCCGCCGGCGGTTCCGGGGGCTCTTGTCCCGCATCGCGCTCGACGAGTCGCCGTGAGAGCGTCTGGTTGGCCGCCCATCGGCCGCGCTGCACCTATGTGATCGACGGCCACGCTCGCCAACGGGGCGTACGGAAGCTCCGGAGTGGGTGCACGGCTTCGACGGGAACGGGTGTCGAGAGGTCGCCGCAGCCCTCAGCTCCCGTGTCGCTCGATCGCGGTCAGCACACGCGCGAGGGTGGCCTCACCACGGGACCACGCAGCCCGTGTAGTCGAGGTAGCACAGGCCAGGGTGGTGGCGTCGGGTGTCGACGGTGGTGACGAGGCGCGGGATGCTCTCTTCGACGCTGAGCCGGGCGTCAGGGCCCCCGAGGTCGGTCTTGACCCAGCCGGGCGCCAGGAGCAGCAACGTCCGCCGGCCGCCGCGGTGGCGGGCGTCGTAGCTGCGCATCAGCTGATTGAGGGCGGCTTTGCTGGCCCGGTAGATCTCGAAGCCACCTCTGGTGTTGTTGGTGACGCTGCCCTGACCGGAGGACATGACGGCGATCGTGCCGTCGGAGTCGACGAGGTCGCCGAGCGCCTCGACGGTGCGCATGGGACTGAGCGCGTTGGTGACCATGAGGCGCACGAACTCCTCCGTCGGCACGTCGACGACCGTCTGCGCTGGGGGGTTGGTGACCCCGGCGTTGACCAACAAGAGCTCGAAGCGGCGGCCCTCGAGCCGGCTCCGCAGGGCGGCGACCTGGTCCGGCTCGTCGATGTCGACTACCTCGACCTCGAGATCACCGGCTGTGGCCTCCGCCAGGTCGTGCAACGCCGTGCCGCTGGTGGCTCTGGCCGTGGCGACGACCCTGGCACCGCGCTCGAGGTACTCGGCCGCGATGGCGAGACCCAGGCCGCGCGAGGCTCCGATGACGAGCACCGAGATATGGGTGGTGGGGGGCACGAGGGCTCCTTGCCGTGTCAGCTTGACTTTCGCTCAATGCTTGTTGAGCAGACTAGCGCGGCAAGCCAGGCTTGCTCAACACACGTAGAGTGATGTGGTGGCAGAAGGCGCAGACGAGGCCGAGCCGGTCAGCGAGCGGGCAGCGCGTCGGGCAGCGACGCAGGCGAGGATCCTGGCCGCGGCCCGCCAAGAGTTCGGCGAGCGGGGGTTCGAGGCGGCCACGGTGCGCGACATCGCCAAGCGGGCGAGAGTGGACCCCTCCCTGGTGCTGCAGCACTACGGCTCCAAGGCCGCACTGTTCACCGCGTCGATCCATCTGCCGGCCGGGGAGCCTGGCGAGGCGATCGACCACCTCGCCGACGTGCTCGGCGTCCGGGCTCGTGCGCTGCCCCCCGAGATGCGGGCCCTGGTCCGCTCCATGCTCACCGCCCCCGAGGCGTCCGCGGCCATGAAGGCCCACCTGGACGAGCGCATCGTCAACCTGGCTGCGAGCATCGGCGGAGAGGACGCCGAGCTGCGCGCCGCGATCGCAGTGAGCAGCATCCTCGGGCTCACCGTTGCTCGCCACTTCCTCGGTTTGCGCAGCATCTCCGATGCTTGCGACGACGACCTCGTCCGAGTCGCCGGTGACGCCATCGCCGCGAGCCTCGCCGGTCGCCTCTCCGGCAAGCCGGCACAACCATCGCCGTCCCGCTGACGACGAGATGCGGCACGGGAGTGTCGACCAAGGGTTCCAACGGCTCTGTGGCATCGACCACGAGGTCGACGAGGTCGACGAGGTCGACGAGCCGGCCAGTCGTTCGGGGCGCCCGCGACCGTCGCGCCGTCGGTCAGGCGAGATGCGCCCCGAACCAGCTCGCGAGGTTCCGGACGGCCCGGTCGATCGTCGACGGGTCGTCGTAGTACTGGTAGCGGGAGGCGTTGGGCTCGAAGAACAGCTCCTTGTGCGTACCGGTGACTGCATCGAAGTGCCGGCGTGCCGAGTTACCGTCGGGCGTCCGGCCGCCGTGGAGCATGGCGAGTGGGACGCGCAGCGCGCGCGCCGCCGACAGCGACTCGAACTCGAGGTAGGCGAGGTCGCCCATGACCGCGTAGCGGTTCTCCCAGAGCCCTCGCCCAGACTGTGACATGTACCAGCGCCACGGCTCGACGCCGGGAAGCGCGACGTCCGTGCGGACCGGGTCGACGATCGGCAGGTAGTCGACCTCGCCGAGCTCGTCGTAGCGCGCGGAGGCGAGCCTTGCCCGTGTCGCACGCGCCTCGAGACGATGCTCGGCCGAGTGCCCGGACCCCGATGGAGCAGTCTCGGGGCAGTCGCCGACAAGCTGACGGTCGCTTGCCGGGTCCCGATAGACCCCCGACACCGTTGCGAGTGCCCGGACTCGGTCGTCCTCGCACGCGACCGCGATCACCTCGGACGCGCCGTCGCCGAGGCCGATCACCGCGAGCCGGGTGGGGTCGACCTCTGGGCGGGCGAGGATCCAGTCGATCGCGGCCCGCACGTCCGCGGCGCGTCGCAGCGGTTCGTTCAGCCCGCGCGGCTCGCCGGCGCTCTCGCCGCAGTATGCCGCGTCGAACGCGAGCGCGACGTAACCCTCGTCGGAGAGGCGCGTCGCGTACTGGGCAGGTGAGTGCTCCTTGACGGAGGCGAACGGTCCGAGGATCACCACGGCAGGCAGCGGAGCCGACGTGTGCTCGGGAACGTGGAGCAGCCCTGCGAGGCGCAGACGTGAGCTCTCGAAGCTCACGTCCTCGACGAGGTAGTTCCCATGCCGGCACGCCGTCGTCATCGGTCCCCCTGTCCCGTGCGCGTTCGATGTTCGCAGCGGCGCTCGGGCACCACGGGACGTGGCGGCTCAGCGCGTGACACCGGAGGGCCTTCCGGGGGCATCGGCGGTGCTCAGGCGGCCGACGAACTCCGGGAGCACGAGCGGGCTCGACACGGTGTCGTTGCCGTCGAGCAGGCCGAGAAGAAGCTGCGCACTGCGTCGACCCATCTCCTCGAAGTCCTGTCGTATGGTCGTGAGAGGCGGGTCGTAGAAGGCGGCTTCGGGGATGTCGTCGAAGCCGACGACGCTCACGTCGTCGGGGATGCGTCGGCCGGCTTGCTTCAGCGCGAGCATGACGCCGAGTGCCATCTGGTCGTTCGCGACGAACACTGCCGTCAGATCGTGGTGGCGCGAGATCTCGACGCCGGCGCGAAAGCCCGACGCGGCACTCCAATCGCCGCGGATGACGCGAGGCTCGACAGCCCCCGCGTCGGCGAGCGCCGACTGCCAACCGACGAGACGGCCGCGTGCGTCGTCCCAGTCCTCAGGACCGGCGACGTGCCAGACCGTTCGGTGACCTCGGAACAGCAGGTGCTTGGTCGCCCGACGCCCACCAGCTTCCTGGTCCGCCCCGGCGGTCGGCAGCCCGCTCCGCTGCGAACCGCCAGCGATGACCATCGGGACGCCAAGCGTCCGGTCGCGTAGCTCTTGGAGCACCGAGGCGCGCGGCGCGACGACGACGAGCCCCTCGACCGACTGCGCGACGAGCGACTCGGTGACCTCGGCGATCGAACGGGCGTCGATGCTCTTGCCGGAGGCGATGCTGACGAAGTAGCCCGCGTCGCGTGCCGCGTGCTCGACACCGCGGATCGTTGCCGCCTGGCCGTAGAGCGTCGCGTCGAACGCGACGACGCCGACGGTCAGCGACCGCCGAGTGACGAGTGCGCGGGCTGCGGGGTTGCGTCGGTACTCGAGCTCCTCGACGGCCTCGAGCACGCGGCGCCGGGTCTCTGGCCGCACGGACGGGTGGTCGTTGAGCACCCGCGAGACCGTCATCGCAGAGACGCCGGCTGCCTTGGCGACGTCGGACATCACGGCTGGCGCGCGCGCGCCGCGCCCGTCGTCCGGGGATGTCGCGGTCCTCTCCTCCTCGGACTCCGGCACGGTGCTCCTCCGGCACGTCGGCGCAGACTTCGAGGCGATGTTAGCGCAAACTTCGTAACATGAGAGTCCTCGAACCGGATCCCGTGCTGCGCGCAGGATGTGTCGTCGGCGATCCGCCGTGCCTGCGTCGGCGCCCTGCTGCACGAACGCCCACCCCGGGCGACGGCAACGGCGCGCGTCGCGGCGAGGCGCGCTCCCGAGCCGACAGTGCGTGACGTCCGCCACCGGCGACGTCTGACCGGTCATCGGTCTGCACCTCCTCGCATCTGACCGACTCGGCCGAAGCGGGCCCGCAGGCGTGCCCAGGGTTCCCCACCGTTCCGCTGGTCGATCTGGAACTTCACGATCAGGCACAGAATGAGCAGAATTCCCGTGACCATCGTGGCCGTCAGCGAGCTGTCGCCGCGGAGCAGGAGCCCTTCGGTGAGGTAGCCGAGGACGAAGGTCGCGACGATGACGCCACCGATGCGACCTCGACCGCCGAAGATGTCGACTCCTCCGAGCACGACGATCGTGACAGCCGGCAGGAGAAGCGAATCGCCGAGGTCGTCACGGGCCGCGTTGTAGTAGCCCGAGACGAGGATGCCGCTGACGGCGGCCATGAAGGCGCTGACCATGAAGGCGCCGACGATCGTCCGGTCGACCCTGATCCCCGACCAGCGTGCGGCAGGTCGGTTGTAGCCGATCAACGTCACCGAACGGCCCATCCGTGAGCGGCTGACGAAGAGGCCGATGCCGACCGCGAAGACAGCGAACACGATCAGCTGGTAGGGGATCGGTCCGATCGTGCCCGTCCCCGCGATGCGCACGAACGACGTCGGGAAGCCGTAGGGCGGGGAGGCTCCACTGAGCGCTGTGGCGACGCTGCCGAGGATGAACTGCATCGCCAAGGTGACGAGCAGGGAGTCCACTTTGAACAGCGTGATGATGAGCCCGTTCGCGAGCCCGATCAGCGTCGAGGCGACGAGCGCCACGACGACGGCGATCCAGATCTCGAGATGGTCGGACTGCCAGAGAACGGCCATGAAGATCCCGGAGAAGCTCGACATCGTGCCGACGGAGAGGTCGATCTCCCCGGCAAGCACGACGACCGACAGCCCGAGAGCGATGGTGCCGATGTCGACGAACTGCTCGGTGAGGGCAAGCAGCCCCGATCCGCCGCCGAAGAACCCCGAGACCGAGAACGAGAAGTACACGATCTCGGCAGCGAGCAGCACGACGAGAGCGACGATCCAGTTGCGGTCACGCTTGCGAATGTCGCCGCGCGGACTCTGGGCCCCGGACGACGCAGCAAGCGGTGCCGGCTCGGGCGCCGACGCCGGGGGAGTGGAGAGGGTCGTCGTCACGGTGCCCTCCTCGGTCGCCTTGTCCGTGACGGCGATCGCGCTGTGGAGCGACGGTCGAAGAGCATCGCGAGGAGCATGAGCGCCCCGACTCCTGCGGGCTCCCAGATCGCGGGGATGAGCGCGAAGACCATCGCGGTGAGCGCGACGGACAGGAAGATCGCGCCGAGGACGCTCCCCGCGACGCCCCCGCGTCCCCCCGTCAGCGCCGTGCCGCCGATCAGCGTCGCCGCGATCGAGGTGAGGTTGATGTTGTCGGCGGTCCCTGTGGTCGAGTCGACCGAGCCGACGTGACAGAGGTAGATGAGGCCCCCGATGCCGGCCAGGATGCCACAAAGGGTGTAGGAGATGAACGTCACGCGTCGGACCGGGATGCCCGATCGGTGCGCCGCCGTGGCGTCGTTGCCGATCGCGTAGATCGAGCGACCCATGTTCGTGTGGCGAAGGAAGAAGGTCACGGCAGCGGCGAGCGCGATGACGATGAGCAGCACCCACGGAACCCCCGCGACGATGTCGTCGTTGCCGAGGGCGGCGTAGGAGTTCGGGATGTTGGAGATCTCCTCGCCCTTCGCGACTATGAACTGCAGTCCGCCGTAGACGCTCAAGGTTGCGAGGGTCGCGATGATCGGTGGGATCCGAGCGATGCTCACGAGGACGCCGTTGGCCGCTCCGAGGACGAGACCGACGCCGAGCACGATCGCGAGTCCGACGATGATGGGCAGGTTGAGGTCTTGTGCCGGAAAGGCGACGAGGACTGCAGAGATACCGAGGATCGGCGCGACCGAGAGGTCGATGCCCTTCGCGAGCACGACGATTGTCTGCCCCATTGCGAGGATCGCCGTCGCGGACGCGTCGGCGAGCATGAAGGAGATATTGCCCGGCGCGACGAACGACGGATGTGCCGCCGTCGTCACGGCCACGACGATCCCGATCGCGAGGATGAGTTGGACCTCGCGCATGCGCAAGAGCCTCAGGACGCGCCCCGTCAGGGCGTCTCGTGTGCGACCAGGGTGGGCCTCGAGGACGGTCGTGCTCACATTGCCCCCTCGACGACGAGCTGGCCGAGGTGTGCCGTCGTGACGGCCTCGCCTTCGACCTCGCCTACTATCCGACCTTCGTAGATGACGAGCACGCGGTCGCAGACCAATGCCAGCTCCTCGAGGTCCGAGGAGATGATGAGACAGGCGAGCCCCGACGTCGCGAGGTCCGTCACGATGTCGTAGATGTCGTCCTTCGCACCGACGTCGACGCCTCGAGTCGGCTCGTCGAAGATGGCGACCTTCGGCTCCGCGAGCAGCCAACGGGCAATCATCGCCCGCTGCTGGTTGCCGCCCGAAAGCGTGTTGATGGTCGAGCCGAGGGTCTGCATGCGCACCGCGGTCCTCGTCGTCGCGTGCTCGGCGAGAAGGAGCTCCCGGTCGGTACGGATGAGGTGCCATCGTCGTGGAAGGTGGGGGATGATCCCCGCCGTGACGTTCCTGCTGATGTCGACCTCCCCGAATATGCCGTTGCGGGCACGGTCTTCCGGTAGGTAGATCAGCCCCGCGTCGATGCACTCGCGCGGCGTCCGGTGCGTGAGCGGCGTACCGTCGAGAACCACCCGCCCGTGGTCGGCTCTGCGCAGACCGAAGATCGCCTCGGCGATCTCGGTCCGGCCACTCCCGACGAGCCCGGCTAGTCCGGCGACCTCGTGCTGGCGGAGTGTGAAGGAGACGTCTGTGAATGTCGGTGGAGCGGAGAGGTCCTCGACGCGCAGGATCTCTCGTCGATCGGTGACGTCCGAGCTCCGGCGGACGCGGGTGCGCACGCCGATCGGTCGTCCGATCATCGCCGTGACGAGCTCGTCGCGCGTGTAGCCGTCCCGGGGTGCGTTCATGACGAACCGCCCATCCCGCAACACGGTGACCTGGTCGCTGACCGAGATGACCTCGTCGAGTCGGTGGCTGATGAACCCGAGGGCGAGGCCCTCGGAACGGAGCCCCTGCATGAGGTCGAACAGGATCTCCACCTCGTGCGGCGTGAGCGGGGACGTCGGTTCGTCGAAGAGGATGACGCGACAGTTGTGGACGAGTGCGCGGGCGCACTCGAGCAGCTGTTGCTGCGCGATGCTCAGGTTGCGCGCGGGCGTCTCGATGTCGACGTCCAGTCCGACGCGTTCGAAGACGCTGCGTGACTCGCGCGCTATCCGCTTCCAGTCGACGAGCCGGGTGCGCCCGTGGCGGGGTAGCGCGCCGACGTAGAGGTTCTCCGCGGCCGACAGGTGCGCCATGAGCGTCGGCTCCTGCGGCACGAGATAGATGCCCTGTTGGAGGGCACTACGCGGCGTGAGGTTATCGAGGCGCTCGCCGCCGAGCACGAGCTCGCCGGCATCGGGCTCGTAGAGCCCGCTCATGATCTTGAACAGCGTCGACTTGCCGGCACCGTTCTCGCCGAGGAGCGAGTGGACCGACCCCGGCTCGAGCACGAGGCTGACGTCGTGCAGGACCCCGGCGCCGTTGAAGGCCTTCGAGACGTGTGAGGCCAGGTAGCGGGAGCCGCCTGGCTGCCACACCTCGTGCCGGTCGGCAGCGTCCTCGGGTCGCATCGAGGTCGTATCCTGCCCGGAAGGGGCAAGGCCGACCATGCCGGATGCAGTTGCACTGCCGGCTCGATCGTTTCGATTCATCAGGAGCACCTTCTCGACGCGCGGCAGCGTGCGTGCCGGCGTGTCGTCCACGGGTCGGGAACGGTCGGGAGCGGACGGTCACGTCGCGGATCGCACCGACGACGTGACCACCCGCTCCGGCAGTCTCAGGCCATCAGAAGTTGTACTGCTTGTAGTTCGCCTTCGTGAACTCGAGTGGTGTCGAGAAGATGATCGTGTTCTTCGTCGCCCCGGTCACCGGGTTCGCCTTCGCGGCGACCGTGAACCGTCCGAGTGGTCCGGCCGTGAAGGACTCTCCTGCCTTCAGCTTGTTCTCGTAGGCGAGCTTCGCGACGTACATGATGAGCTTGCCCTGGTTCACCTCGTTCCAGAGGAACAGAGCCTGCAAGGAGCCGTTCGCGAAGTACTTCTGGTTGGGAAGCGGGTCGCCGATCCCGATGACGCCGATCTTGCCGGTCTCGCCGAGGGCGGACACCGCCTCGGCTGTGCCGACGACGGCTGCACCGTCGATCGGCAGGATGGCCTTCACCTTGGGGTAGGCGTGGATGATGTCCTCAGCCTGGGTGAGCGACGTCGACACGACGGACTGCCCGTAGCCGATCGTGTCGATCTTGACGTGTGGGTACTTCGACGCGATGTAGGCCTTCATCGCGTGGATCCAAGCGAGCTGGATCGTGGCGTCCGGCGTGGAGGACATGATCGCGACCTGCGCGTCCGGCCCACCGAACTTCACGGCAGCGTTGACGACGCCCTGGGCGATCGTGTTGTACGCGGTGTCCTGGATGAAGAAGTCCCGCGCCGCGGGTATGACGTCGGAGTCGAAGGTGATCACCTTGATCCCTGCCTTCATCGCCTTTTCGAGCACGGGTGCCGGCACGGTCGGGTCGTCGGAGGACAAGGTGATCACGTTGTACTTCTGTGCGATCAGGCTGTTGAAGATCTGCACCTGGCCCTCGGCGGAGGCGGTGGCCGGCGCCGTGTAGGTGAGCTTGATGCCGAGCGACGGAGCCACCGAGCGCGCGCCTTGGACGTTGGCCTCGAACACGGGGAGCCCGAGAAGCTTCGGCACGATCGCGACCTTGATCGGTGTCGCGGCGTGACGGACCGAGGCAGCGCTCGAGCCGATCGCGACGGCGCTCGAACCTGCTGCGACGGCACAAGCGAGCGTCGCGACAAGCCCGACGCGGCGGGCTCGGTGGAAGCTCGTCTGCCCTCGGTGGGCACGTGTCATTCGTTCCATGAGGATTCCCCCTTGAGTTGGTGCTGCTTCTCTACGAGCGCGCGACTGTCACGACACCACGGTCGTGGCGCCGCACCACGGGACTCGTGGCCGACGCGCGCCGCGCCGTCTCACGTGAACACGCGCAGACCGCGGACGTCCGTCGGACGGCGATAGCGCCGTCGACGGCCTACTGGTAGCGCTAACACGTGATGGTCCCGACTCCACCCCCTTTCGTTCGTCTCGAACTACGTCGTGCGACGGAAAAACGCCGCTAGCTCGGTGGTTGCGCTAACATAAGCGTCGCAGGCCAACTTGATAGCGATAACAACAATGACCCAAACAAAAGGCAGCTACAGCTACCGGTCATGCTGCAAGTCCCCTAGGGAACATTACGCCCGCCTCCATAACGCGTCAAGAGTTCGTCACGAGTGGACGTGAAGGGCGACGCCATGTCGACATCGGTGGATGACCGCTCCCTGTCGACGGGGAGCGGTCGAGCGCTCTCGTTGAGCTTCCGGATGGCTCGAGCAGGACCCGAACGCGGTGCAATCGAGCGTTCACGAAACGTCTGGCGACCGGTATCTGGACGGTTGTGGCCGTGCGTACCTCGAGGTCCTGGACGATCGGGCGACGAGTGGCGCCGATCACCGCTCGAGCGTCCTCCACAGGCCATGGATAGCTTCAACTACGGGTGGTACCATCCGCGACAGCTGCGCCGAAGCAGGCGCTCAACCATGGTGGAAGCCGTCCCAGTGCTCCGCCGTCGAACCAGAGGGGATTGACGCATGGCTTCATTGAGGAGAGCGGCGCTTCTCGGATCGCCGCTGCTCGCGGCAGGGATCACCCTGGCGAGCATCGCTCCGTGGGCTGGAGCAACCACCGTTGCGCACGCCGGCTCGCCTGGTCAGGCGAACGCTGCTGGCATGAAGATCGCAAGCTCTGTCACGCTGGACAAGGCGATCGCGAAGATGCTGCCGACGTCGATTGCGACAGCGGGAAAGTTGACAATCGGCGCGCAGCTCCAGCAGCCACCGGATGACTACTACGCATCGAATGGCACGACGGCGATCGGGTTCGAAGTCGATCTCGCCGCGGCGCTCGGCAAGGAGCTCGGTCTCAAGATCGTCTACGCTCCGATGGCCTTCGACTCGCTTATCACGAGCCTCCAGGACAACCGCGTCGACATCACCATGTCCGCGATGAACGACACCAAGCCGCGCGAGAAGACGATTAACTTCGTCGACTACCTCGTCGACGGCATCGGCATCCTCGTCAAGGCCGGCAACCCGGACCACATCAGCTCGCCCATGGACCTGTGCGGCAAGTCGGTGACAGTTGTGTCCGGGACGACGCAGCAGGCCTACGCCACCCAGCTGAGCAGCCAGTGCACGAAGGCTGGCAAGCAGGCAGTCACCACCGTCATCAGCAGCTCGACAGCGCAAGAGGACGAGTCGTTGCTCACGGGACGTGTCGCGGCCGTGCTCAACGACAACATCACGGACGCCTACGACCAAGAGGTCGACCCGAAGCTGTTCGAGTCGGTGAACTACAAGCCGATCGAGCCTGGGCCCTACGGGATCGGAGTGAACAAGAGCCAGCCGAAGCTCCTCGCTGCCATCCATGTCGGCCTCCAGCGCCTGATGAACGACGGCGTCTACGGCAAGATCCTCTCCGCGTGGAACCTGTCGAGCGTCGAGCTCAAGTACGCCACGGTCAACCATGGGATACCGGGCTGAACGTTCGTCCTGCAACCGCGACGTGAGCCGGTAGCCAGCCCCGAGCGGAGACCGTCATCGTTTCCCTCCTAGAGGACCGAAATCCAGATCACGGTGGCACGATGCCCATCGTCCCCTTGCGGCACTGGGGGCGGTGGGTGTCTGCCGTGGTGGTGCTCGCGGTCGTCGCGGCTGTGCTGTTCGGGTTGAGCCACGCGGACATCAAGTTCCGCGACGTCCCGACGTTCTTTGCGTACCCCGTGATGATCGAGGGGATGTGGCACACGCTCGTGCTCGCGGTTGCGTGCGAGGGACTTGGCATCGCTCTCGGCATCGTCGTCGCCATCCTCCGGTCCTCGAAGAACCCGGTGGCGTCGTCGACGGCGTGGTTCTACATCTGGATCTTCCGTGGCCTACCGGCGCTTCTCCAGCTCCTGATCTGGTACAACCTTGCGCTGGCTTTCAAGACGTTTTCGATCCCCGGCCTGTTCAGCGTCTCGACGAACTCGGTCATGTCGCCGTTCGTGGCCGCGCTGCTCGGGCTCGGTCTCAACGAGAGCGCGTACATGGCCGAGATCGTGCGTGCGGGCTTCAACAGCGTCGATCACGGCCAGGTCGAGGCTGCGTACTCGATCGGCATGACACCCATGAAGACGATGCGCCGTGTCATCCTCCCGCAGGCGATGCGGGTGATCATCCCGCCGACCGGCAACGACTTCATCAACATGATCAAGGGGACGTCGCTCGCGTCGGTGATCTCCTACCTGGAGCTTCTCCAGGCTTCGTCGAACATCTACTCGCACAATCTCGAGGTGATGGAGGCACTCCTCGCTGCGGCGATCTGGTACATGATCCTCGTGACGCTGGCCACGATCGGTCAGCACTACGTCGAGCGGGCCTTCGGCGCCGACAGGAGCAACCCGGGATCGCCGTCGCAGCGGGCGGGAGTTCGTGCATCTCTCAGCCTGGTACCACTCGTGCGGCGCTGGACGTCCTGGGGAGCGGTGCGCTCGTGAGCGCGGTGCCGCAGCCCGTCGTCCGGGCGGTCGACGTGCACAAGCGCTTCGGTCGTCTCGAAGTCCTGAAGGGGATCAACCTGGAGGTGCTTCCCGGTCAGGTCGTGTGCCTGCTCGGCCCGTCGGGCGGTGGCAAGAGCACCTTCTTGCGGTGCGTGAACCATCTCGAGCGAATCGACCGCGGCCAGCTCCTCGTCGACGGCCAACCAGTCGGCTACCGCGTGGAGAAGGGCGCCCTCCACGAGCTGCGAGATCGTGAGATCGCTCGCCAGCGCGTCCACGTCGGCATGGTCTTCCAGAGATTCAACTTGTTCGCCAACCGCACGGCTCTCGAGAACATCATCGAGGGTCCGACTCAGGTGCTTCGCGTTCCACGTGACGTGGCCGTCGAGCGGGCGAACCAGCTCCTCGAGCGCGTCGGGCTGAGGGACTGGGCGTCTCGCTACCCTGCGCAGCTCTCTGGCGGCCAGCAGCAGCGTGTCGCGATCGCACGGGCGCTGGCTATGGACCCGAAGCTGATGCTGTTCGACGAGCCGACGAGCGCGTTGGACCCCGAGCTCGTGGGCGAGGTGTTGGCGGTGATGCGAAGCCTGGCGGCCGAGGGGATGACCATGATCGTCGTGACCCACGAGGTCGGCTTCGCCCGTGAGGTCGCAGACAAGGCGGTCTTCATGTTCGACGGAACGATCGTGGAGGAGGGTCCGCCAGGTGTCGTCTTCTCGGCACCGACGCATGCGCGCACGCAGCAGTTCCTGTCCCGAGTCCTGTGACAGATCCTGCAGTCGCTCCTCGCCGACCGGACCGTGCGTCCTACCGTGAGCAGGCAGGCGAGCCGTCCGGCTATTGCGACTTTGCGCGCTTTGGGCCGCCAACTCGTGCCGTGCTCGAGCGTGACGGCCTCGAGCTCGCGCGCATCTCCACCGGTGGAGTCGACTGCGACGAGCTGGTCATCCACAAGGAGGAGGTGCGCCAGATGGCGGCTTCCATGACCGGCCGGCCGGACGCGGACCACGTCACGTTGGTCCCGAGCACGACCGCAGGGCTGTTCCAGCTCGCCTTTGCACTTCGCGCCCCGTCCACTGCGGACCTACTCGTGTCGCCCCTCGAGTTCCCGGCAAACGTCTACCCTTGGGTCCGCGCTGCGGCGCGCGGAGGTCCGACGGTCAACTGGCTCGAGACTCCCGGCGGCTTGGTCACGCCCGAGAGCGTTGCCAGGGCCCTCACGCCTCGCACGGTTGGTCTGGCTGTCAGTGCCGTCGACTCCCGGACCGGATACCGAGTCGACCTGCCGGCGCTGAGAGAGGTGCTCGACGGTCGCTTGCTCTTGGTCGATGCGGTCCAGGGATTCGGCGTGGCGGATCTCGACTGGTCTGTTGCCGACGCGGTCGTCGTCGGTGGACAGAAGTGGTTGCGAGCGGGTTGGGGCACCGGCTTTCTCTCGCTTTCCGACCGGGCGCTCGAACGACTCGGCGAAGATCTGACCGGGTGGACGGGGGTCGAGGCGCCGACGAGGTACGACGCCAGGCTGCACGATGCGCTGCCGTCGGCTGCGCGGCTCGCGATGACGAACCCCGACCTGGTGGCAGCAGCCCGACTGGCCATGGCCCTCCGGCTTGTCGAGGCGTTCACGGTTTCCGCGGTCGACAGTGCCGTGTCCGAGACCGTCGGCCGTCTCCGCGAGACGGTGGCACGTCGGGGAGGCCAGATGCTCGTGGCGGTCGAACCGGAGCGCAGCGCAGGGATCCTGCCGTTCACCATGCCTGGCTTTGCCGGAGGACAGGTCGGTGCTGCACTCGCACGTCGGGGCATCATCTGCTCGATCCGACCCGATCACGTCCGGCTCTCGCCGCATGTGTCGACGCCCGACGAGATCGTCGAGATCGTCGACGAGGCACTCGTGTCGTTGCGTTGACCGGACGTCGACCCGCGTGGCGGTCAGGTGGTCGCCGGCGGCGTCCGATCCATCCCGGGGAGCGCACGCGTGGTGGCCCGGCGCCGCTCGGCGGGCGTCCCGGTCTCGGGGTCTTTGATCTCGTTGAGGTAGTTGTAGATCGTGTACCTGCTCGTTGCCAGCTCGTTGGCGACGAAGCTGACCGCGTCGCGTATCAGGAACAGGCCACGCTCCTCGAGACGACGAACGACCTCCTTCTTGTGACGCTTTTGCATCAGCTCGACCGGCACGCCGACGCTCGCGATGGCTTGCCGCACCGCCTCCACGGTGACGTCCTCGACGGTCAGGGCGAATATCTCGGGACCCGCATCACTCGTCGCGCTCGCAACCGGTTCCCCTCCGGGCGTAGGTGACACGAACGAGTCGATGACATCGCGCATGCGAAGCCAGTCGCCGACGTCGAGGTTGATGCACAGGCACGCCGTCGCATTGCCGTCGTCGTCACGGACGAAGATCGTCGACGAGCGGAGGACGCGACCGTCGTCCAAGCGGCTCTGGTAGTTGATGACGTCGTTCTCCGCACCCTGGCGGATTCGTTCGAGGGCGAACGCCGTGATGGGGCCGCCGACCGAGCGACCTGTGAGGTCGCCTCCGATCGCCACGATGGAGTTGGGAAGCCGACTGAAGTCGTGCAAGATGACTTCGCAGCCAGGACCGATCGTCGCAGCGAGCATGGGGACAACTTGGGCCAGCCCGTCGAGCGAGCGAGGAAGCCGTGAAAGCGCCGAAACCCGAGCCGAGGCTCGTGGGGGGCTGGAACTTTGGCCCGATTTTCGGGCATGCACCGCCACGTTAGGCAAGCTAGCACAACGAACCATGCGCGACGCACGCGGCCGGTGTGCTGCCGTCCGGCGCACCGGTGTCCTGCGTCGACGGCGCGCCGGGCTGGGTACCTCGCCGGAGAGATGTGCGTCTGGCGAGAAGATGTGTCAGGCAGGGACTGCGGCGGTGAACTGGTCGAGGGCCTCGAGGGCCTCGCACCCGTACACGACCGACGGTCCGCCGCCCATCATGATGGCGACTCCGATGGTCTCGACGATCTCGTCGCGGCTTGCGCCAGCCTCGAGGGCGTCGTGGACGTGGTAGGCGAGGCAGCCGTCGCAACGGACGTTGATCCCGATCGCAAGGGCCATGAGCTCTTTGACCTTGGGGCTCAAGGCGCCGTCGGCGACGCTGGTCGAGTGCAACTTCGCGAAGCCTGACATCACGCCGGGAGCGCCTTCTCCCAGTCGTCCCATCAAGCGGATGAGATCCTCGTAGAGGGCGGGGTAGTCCTTGGTCATCTCGTCGATGCTCCCTTCTGCCGCTCACGCGATGCGGCTCGTAGACGGTCTAGGTTCACGCGCAGCAAGCCAGCCAGGGCCGTACGACCCCTTTTGTCCTCCTCGGGACGTCCGGCAAGGTGAGCGACGCGTGGTTCCGCCGTGACGGCCGGGTGAGGGCCTATGTCGCAGCGCTCCTCCATGGGAGCCCGCTCGAGGTGACCGGGCGATGCTCACCGGGGGTCTCGCGCTGCGCGCCGGTCCGAGGATCGCCCGACGAGGTGCTCCGAATGAGTTGCGAGAGGGCGGGCTCGCGGTCCGCCTCGGTGGGGACGAGTGCGCGGTCGTCCTCGCGGACGCGGCACGCAACCGTGCCAAAGGCGGCGGAGCGCTGCACCTGGAGCGGACCGGGCTCGTCCGCTCTGTCGGTTGGCGCGCTGATCTCCGGTCACCACGGGATGCGCACGCGATCGCCGCGCCCGGCGCGTGCGACACTTGCCTGGTGAGCGACGATGCCATGGCGACGGCCGACGTGGTCGTGCAGGAGCGACGGTGGGCCGATCTGCTCGGCCGTCTGGCCATCCCGGCCGAGATCCTCGAGTCGGCGGAGGAGTCGCCTTACCGCTTCGACCCGGCCGTGTTCGAGGCTGCAGCGCTCGGCGCCCTTGACCGGCACATGGACAGTGCTGCGGACCGTGCTGCCAGAGACGCGTTGCCGCCGGGGGGCTCGGTCCTCGACGTCGGTGTCGGCGGGGGTGCTGCGAGCCTGCGTCTCGGGCGCGACGGTGCACGCCTCGTCGGCGTGGATGCGAGCCGGGAGCTGCTCGAGGTCTTCTCGAACCTCGCGTCTGCTGGCGGCATCGACGCGACTGCGGTCGAGGGCACCTGGCCTGACGTCGCCGCCTCGGTCCCGGTCGCCGACGTGGTCGTGTGCCACAACGTCGTGTACAACGTCCCGGCCCTCGGCGCGTTCACGCGGGCTCTCGGTCGCCACGCAACGGCGCGGGTCGTCATCGAGCTGACCGCGGAGCACCCACTGGCATGGATGCGGCCGTACTGGCGCGCGCTGCACGGTCTCGACAGACCGGACGGGCCGACCGCGGACGACGCGATCGCCGTCGTGGCTGCCACCGGAGCCGACCTGCATGTCGAGCGCTCGACGCGGTCGGTCGAGGTCGTGGACGGCGCCCACCCGGACGCGGTCGGGCAGTTGGCCCGGCGCCTCTGCGTTGCAAGGGACCGTGACGGCGAGGTCGCCCGGCTGATGGAGGAGCACCCGCCGCCGACGACGCGCGCGGTCGTGACGCTGTGGTGGGACGCCTGACGATGGGACTACTCCCAGCTGCCTGGACGTCCGACGCGGTTGGCAATCGCGGGCTCGACGACGCTCACGCGTGCCACTCCGAGCCGACGTGGCGCCGCACGGGGGCGGCGTGATCGACGTCGCCGGACTCGGTCTGGCAGCGGGTGCGCTGACGACGTGCGCGTGGATGCCTCAGCTGGCGCGCACCTGGCGGAGCCGCCATGCCGACGACATCTCGTGGGGCTACCTCGGCCTGCTCGGCGCCGGCATCGCGCTCTGGGTCGCCTACGGCGTGGCCGACGACTCCCTCGATGTCGAGCTTGCGAATGCCGTCACGCTGTTCTTCGTCGTCGGCATCGCCATCTTGAAGTTCGTGCCGACCGTCCGTGGCCGGCGGCGGGGCAGGGCGCGCAGGCGGGCCGAGCGCGGCACACTGGACGCATGACGGCTCAGTACATCTTCACGATGCGCGACCTCCGGCGTTTCTACCCGCCAGATCGCGAGGTGCTCCGCGGCATCAACCTCTCGTTCTTCCCCGGCGCGAAGATCGGCGTCATCGGGTCGAACGGGTCGGGGAAGTCCTCGCTCTTGCGGATCATGGCCGGCCTCGACGACGGATTCTCCGGCGAGGCCCGCCTCACGCCCGGCTTCTCGGTCGGCCTGCTCTCCCAGGAGCCGGAGCTCGACGAGTCGAAGGACGTCGCAGGCAACGTCGCAGACGGCGTCGCCGAGGTCATGGGCCACCTCGAGCGCTACAACGCGGTCTGCGCGGCCATGGGGGAGCCGGACGCCGACTTCGACAAGCTGCTCGCCGAGCAGGCCGATCTGCAGGACAAGATCGACGCGACGGGAGGGTGGGACCTCGAGCGTACCTTCGAGATCGCGATGGACGCTCTCCGGCTCCCGCCGGGCGACGCGCGCGTCGCGAGCTTGTCGGGGGGTGAGCGTCGACGCGTCGCACTCTGTCGCCTCCTGCTCTCCAAACCCGACCTGCTCCTTCTCGACGAGCCGACCAACCACCTCGACGCCGAGTCCGTCGCGTGGCTCGAAAGGACGCTCCAGGAGTACCCGGGGACGGTGGTCGCCGTCACCCACGATCGCTACTTCCTCGACAACGTCGCCGGGTGGATCCTCGAGCTCGATCGTGGAGCGGGCATCCCTTGGGAAGGGAACTACTCGTCATGGCTCGAGCAGAAGCAGGCTCGCCTTGCACGCGAGGAGAAGGTCGACAAGTCCCGCCAGCAGGCACTTCAACGCGAGCTCGAGTGGATCCAGATGTCCCCACGCGCCCGGCAGGCCAAGGGCAAGGCGCGGATCAACGCCTTCAACGATCTCGTGGCCCAGGCCGAAGCGGCCGACCGCCGGTCGGATGCCCTCGAGATCTCCATCCCCCCGGGACCGCGTCTCGGTGACCAGGTCGTCGACGCGCACGGCCTCGTGAAGGCCTTTGGCGACCGGCTTCTCATCGATGGACTCTCCTTCCTCTTGCCGCCGGGCGGCATCGTCGGCGTCATCGGTCCGAACGGTGCCGGCAAGACGACGCTGTTCCGGCTCATCGTGGGCGCCGAGGAGCTCGATGGCGGTGAGCTGAAGGTCGGCTCGACAGTCTCGATCGCGTACGTCGACCAGTCGCGCGCGGACCTCGACCCGGATGCGACGGTGTTCGACGAGATCACCGGTGGCGTCGAGCGCATCGTCGTCGGCTCGCGGGAGCTGCACGCACGCGCGTACGTGTCGAGCTTCGGCTTCAAAGGCAGTGACCAGCAAAAGCTCGTCGGGCAGCTCTCCGGCGGCGAGCGCAACCGTGTCCAGCTCGCGAAGGTGCTGAAGAGCGGAGGAAACGTCCTTTTGCTCGACGAGCCGACGAACGATCTCGACGTCGACACGCTCCGGGCGCTCGAGGACGCGCTGCTCGACTTCCCCGGCTGCGCGGTCGTGATCAGCCACGACCGGTGGTTCCTCGATCGCATCGCGACCCACGTGCTTGCGTTCGAGGGGGACTCGGACGTCCGGTGGTGGGAGGGCAACTTCAGCGACTACGAGGTCGACCGCAAGAAGCGTCTCGGGATCGACGCCGACCAACCGCACCGTATCCGCTACAAGCCGCTCGTGCGGGACTGACCGCGCCGGCCGCGCAGGGGCGACGGTGGAGCGACGGCGTCAAGTTGGTGCTGAGCTCGCCTACACGGAAGCTACGCGCAGCACGTGCCTCGGACGCCAAGCTCCGCGTGCATGCCGTCGCTGTCGTCCTCCCTCCACGGCTGCGCATCGTGGCGGGTGTGGAGCCGGCCGTCGACGTCGTCGTGGTGCCGCCGGTGACGCAAAGCACCGTGCTCGACGCGCTCGAGGTGGCATGGTCGGTGCCCGGCTTCGCGTGGTCCGGTTCGCACCGGACCGAGACCGGGTGGTCAGGCGATCGGCGTGCGGAGCAGGCCGACGCCCTCGATCTCGACCTCGACGACGTCACCTGCCGCGAGGAGCAGTGGCGGGTTGCGGACGAAGCCGACGCCTCCGGGGGTGCCGGTCACGACGACGTCGCCGGGCTCGAGGCGGGTGAAGCTCGTGATGTAGGCGATCAGCTCGGGGATGGGAAAGATCATCTCGCTCACGCGAGCCGACTGGCGGACCTCGCCGTTGACGCGCGTCTGGAGCCGCAGGGCCGCGACGTCGGGGACCTCGTCCGCGGTGACGAGCCACGGTCCGAACGCACCGACGCCGAGGAAGTTCTTCCCCGGGGTGAACTGCGAGCTGTGCCGCTGGAAGTCCCGTACCGTCAAGTCGTCGAAGCACGAGTACCCGGCGACGTGGGACATCGCGTCCTGCGGCGCGACCGCGTAGGCCGGCTCGCCGATCACGACGGCGAGCTCTCCCTCGTAGTCGAGCGCAGTCGAGACGTCCGGGACGCGGACGGCTCGACCGTGGCCGACCTGGGAGTCGGCGAACCGCACGAACAGCGTCGGGTAAGCCGCCTCCGTTCGTCCGGTCTCGCTGCGGTGGTCGGCATAGTTGACGCCGACGCACACGACCTTGCCGGGATCGGGCACGGCCGGCAGCAAGTCGAGCTCGTCGACGGCAGGACCCCGCAGGCTCGTCGCGGCGGCAAGGACGGTCTCGAGCTCGCCGCGGCCGAGGGCGAGGGCGCCCTTCAGCGTCGCCGGGAGATCGCCGCGCAGCGGGGGGATCTCGACGACGCCCGTGTCGAGCACTGCGCCGTAGGTGCTGCGTCCGTCGACGCGGTAGCTGACGAGCTTCACGAGGCCTCCCTGTCTGCGGTGGGTCCGAGCTTGTAGAGCATCTCACCTGCGTTGCGCACGACGAGGATGCCCTCTGCCTCGCGACCTTCCCACTTGGCGGGGTCGATCTCGCGGTGGTCGAGAAAGCCGAGGTTGACCGCTCGACAGCGGGACGCGGGGATGCCGGTCGCGAGGGTCACCGTGATGCGAGGTGTCTCGACGCCGCTCACCGGGTCGTAGCTCCCGAGTCCTTTGACGTGGGTGCTGTGGGCCTTGATCATCCCCGGCACGTGCTCGAAGCGTCCGGGCTGGAGCGTGAAGTAGTCGCGCACGTGATAGCCGACGGCGTCGATCGCCGCACCGTGGGTGTAGGAGATCTCGGTCAGCTGCGGTGCGTAGATGACGACCTCGCCACCGTCGGCGATGGCGGACTCGGTCTTGTACATCGCCTTGGCGGCTGTCCAGAGGTCGTCGTAGATCGGCGACGGCATCGAGAGCACCCGCCGGTAGGGCCGGGAGACGGTCCTGATCCCGAGCTCGGCTGCGAGGTCGGCGGCAGCGCTCCACGCCTCGACGTGGTCACCGACGAAGACCCCGTGCAGGTCGTCGCCGGTGACCGCGAGCGCGATGCAGGTGATCGGACGCGGCACCAGCTCCGCCGCCCGGTGGATCATCCGCCGCACGGGTGTGTCCTTCACGCCGATCGTCGCGCTGCTCGTCACGAGCGCTCCAAGCCAATGGGTCGCGTCGATGATCTCCGGTCCGGCTATTCCGGGGAAGAGGTACTTCGCACCACCGGAGAAACCCGCCACCTCGTGCGGGAAGACGGGTCCGCAGATCACGATGTGGTCGGCGTCGAGGATCCGGCGGTTCAGCGCGACGCCGACGTCTGTCGTCAGCCACCCCTCGGTGACGTCGGCGACGTCCGCAGCCGGGATGGTCCCGAGGGGAGCGAGGGCGCCGGGATCGTCCCAGGCGTGGTTCTCGATGCGCACGCCGGGGTGGAGCCGCGCGCGCTGCTCGGCGGTGAGACCGACGAGAGCGGCGATGGCACCTTCGTCCATCGCCGGGTGGGTCCCGAGCGCGACGAGGTAGCCGAGATCTGCGACGCGTCCGCGCAGGTGCTCGCAGAGGAGCTCGAACATGAGCGGGATCGGGGCGTGGCGCGTCGAGTCCGGCAGGAGGACGAGCACCTTCTTGCCCTCGAGCGGGACGCGTTCCAGGCCGTCTGCGAGGATCGCCGCGACCTCGTCGCGGTCGAGCACCGCCGTCGTGGACCCGTAGCCGTGCATGTCAGGGTGACCTCCTGTGGTCGGGCTGCTGCAGCGCGGTGTCATTGCCGCTTGCCGGACTGCCGGACTGCCGGACTGCCGGACTGCCGGCGAAGAGCGACGCGACGTCGGCGTAGGCGGCGACGAGAGCGGGAAGCCGGCTCCTCGTCGCGACGGCTGCCGCGCGCAGCACCGGGTCGACCGCGACGGCTCCCGGCAGGTGGGTGTCGAGCTCATTGCCGACGAGCAGCGCGCGTGCGCTGGCGAGGTCAGGCGCACGGTCGAGCGCGAGCAACGCCAGAGCCGCGGCGCCAAGAGCGGAGCCCCCCGCGTCCTCGACGACGTGGAGCGGGCGGCCGATCGACGCCGCGAGGACATCGCGCCACAAAGGCGCCCGCAGCGCACCACCGGTCGCGCGGACCGAGTCCACGGGCTCGGTCTCGGCGAGCAGCTCGACGATCGACGCGAGCTGCAGGCAGACGCCTTCGACGGCCGCGCGCACGAGGTGCGGGCGCCCGTGGTGGCGTCGCAGGCCGAGGTAGGCGCCGGGGATGTCCGGCTCCCACAGCGGCGCGCGCTCGGCGAGCAGGTAGGGCAGCATGACCAGTCCCTGGCACCCCGGCGGTGCCGACGCCGCGAGAGCGAGCATCTCGCCGTCGGAGCATGGCGCGTCCGATCCGAGTGCGTCGGCTGCCCAGCGTACGACGATGCCTCCGTTGCTTACCGCTCCGCCGAGAACCCAGCAGTCCGCCGTCAGCGCGTAGCAAAAGAGCCTGCCGGCAGCGTCGACGCGCGGCGTGCGGACGACGCTGCGGACGGCCCCACTCGTGCCGAGGGACAGCGACGCGACGCCCGGCGCGATCGCCCCCGTGCCGAGGTTCCCGAGCGGTCCGTCTCCCGCGCCGGCGACGACCGGCGTGCCTGTGCCGAGGCCGACCGCTGCCGCGGTCGCGGCGCTGAGGCGGAGCACGGTCGTCGTCGCCACGATCGGGGCGAGCTTGTCCTGCGAAACTTCGGCGACGTGCGTGGCGAGCGAGCTCCACGTCCGCGTGGTCATGTCGAGCAGCCCGGTGCCCGACGCGGAGGAGAGCTCGGTGACCAGCTCGCCTGTCAGCCAGTGCAGCACGCACTCTTTCAGGCCGACCCACCAGCGGGCTCGTGCACAAGTTGCTGGGTCGTTGCGAGCGAACCAGGTCAGCTTTGCGAGCGGCGTCATGGGGTGGACGGGAGCGCCTGTCGCGCGGTGCAGCACGGTGGCGTCGCCCGAGCGGCGGAGCTCGCCAGCCTCGTGCGCTGCACGCGAGTCGGCCCAGGTGACGAGGGGGGTGATCGGGCGGCACGACGCGTCGAGCGCGACGAGGCCATGCATCGCTGTGCTGACCGACACGGCGAGCACGGGCGCTCTACCAATAAGTTCGACGCAGTGTGCGAGCGCCTCGGCGCTCGCGCCGAGGATCTCGGCGACGTCCTGCACCTGCCATCCCGGCTCTGGCTCGTCGAGCTCGTACTCGCGCAAGGCGAGGCGCTGCCAGGCCGATCCGATGCCGAACGCGACGGCCTTCACCCCCGTCGTGCCGACGTCGAGGCCGATGACGACCCCGGCGGGCGGCGTGTGCTCGTCCACGGTCACGCCCAATGTTCGCACGTTCGGCAGTGCCCGAGGATCCCATTTCGTACCCGGCGCTCCCGGCACCACGGCGTGCGCTCGACGTCGCGTGCGCCGAGGATCTGAGATCTATTGGAGAGTTCTGGCCGGGCGGGCCGTCGTGTATCTCGCCGCACTAGTCTCTAGCAGCAGGGCCAGGGGCCAAGTGGGGAGACTCCGGTGAGGGGACGATGAACATCAGCGCGAACACGAAAGCGTCGACGCTGCGCGACGTCGCGGCGCACGCCGGCGTGTCGCTCGCCACGGCGTCGTGCGCGCTCGGTCACGGTCGCCGCGGCGTGAGCGAGGAGATGCGCGCGAAGGTCCAGCGCGCCGCGGACGAGCTCGGCTACGAGCTGCGGCCGCGTGGGCGCCAGCGCGTGCGCTCGCTCACAGTCGGTGCCGTCGTGCCGGACATCAGGAACTCCTTTTTCGTGAGCGTCCTCGGGGCGATGGACGAGGCGCTGCGCGCGGACGGGCATCGGCTGATCGTCGCCCCCTCCGGCGAGGATCCCGAGGTCGAGAACGACGTCGTGGAGCGCATGTCGTCCCGGATCGACGCCCTCGCGCTCGCGCCGACGGCTGCCGTCGGTCCGGCGACGGCCGCACTGGCCCGGCGCGGCGTGCCTGTCGTGCTCGTCGACCGTGACGGAGCCGCTCCGCACCTGCCGTCGGTCGCGATGGACAACTTCGACAGCGGTCGGCGAGCGACGATGGTCCTCGTCGAGGCGGGCTACGAGCGGATCGCTCTCGTCAACGGACCGCAACGGGTGAGCACGGCCCGCGATCGCACGGAGGGTTACCTCGCTGCCCTGGCCGATGCCGGGCGAGTGCCGCACCCGGAGCGGATCTGGACGGGCGAGTTCACCCTGCAGGACGGCAGGACGGCCGTGCACCGGCTCCTCCAAGCCCGGCGGCGCCCGGATGCGATCTTCTCGACGAGCGCGATCTTGACCTCCGGGGTGTTGTTTGGACTGAGGGAGCACGGTCTGCGCTGGCCGGACGACGTCGCCGTCATTGGCTACGGCGACGCCGTCTTCGCGTCGCTCGTTGAGCCGGCCGTCACCGTCGTCGAGCAGCCCACGGTCGCGATGGGTGAGGCGGCCGTGCGGATCCTGCTCTCGGGCAGCCGCGAGCAGCAGTCTGCGACCCACGTCGTGTTGTCGTCGAACCTCGTGCTGCGGGACTCGCACTGGCGAACCCCGCGCGTGGCGTCGCGACAGCGGAGCGCCGCGAGCTTTCTACCCGGTCCCGCCGAGCCGGACGCGGCCGGAGCAGGTGGCGCGACGGCAGCTGACCTTGCCGCGACGGGAGCGGTCGGGACGATGCCGGCGGGCGCGTCCGGCGGGCGCGCGTCCTCGGCACGTCCGAGCTCGGCACGCACGACTCCACCGCGCTCTGCCGTGGTGGCGACGAGAGGAGAGCAGGCATGGTAGGGATAGGCATCCTCGGGTGCGGGACGATCGGACCACTCCACGCAGAGGCCGTCGCCGGCCTCGACGGGGCGCGACTGGTCGCCGTTGCCGACGAGCGGCCAGAGCGCGCCGAAGAGCTCGCTCGCACGGCGGGAAGCGACGTCGTCGCCCGCCGCGATCTCGCCGGCCTGCTCGCGGTGCCCGGCGTCGACCTGGTGTGCGTCTGCACGCCGAGCGGCACCCATGGCGAGCTTGGCTGCGCGATCGCACAAGCAGGTCGCCACGTCGTCCTCGAGAAGCCGATCGACACCGACCCCGACGCGGCCGACCGGGTCGTCGCCGAGGCCGCACGCTGTGGGGTCGTGCTGTCGGTCATCGCGCAGCACCGCTTCGACGACGGGCTCGTCCGCTTGCATCGTGCGCTCGAGACCGGCGAGCTCGGCGAGATCGTCCTCGGCGAGGGGCGCGCCTGGTGGTACCGGACGCAGGCCTACTACGACGCGGACGCCTGGCGCGGCACGTGGGCGCTCGACGGCGGTGCCCTGACCAACCAGGGTGTCCACCTCGTCGATCTGCTGATCTGGCTCCTCGGTCCGGTCGAGTCGGTGTTCGCACGCTCACGCACCGCGGCGCACAAGATGGAGGCCGAGGACCTGCTTGTCGCGAACCTGCGCTTCGCGACGGGTGCTCTCGGCGCCCTCACGGTCACGACGGCGAGCTTTCCCGGCGCGCCGGAGACGATCGCTGTGGCCGGTGCCGAGGCGAGCGTGCTCGTCGAGTCCGGTCGTGTCGTGTCGTGGCGTCGGGCGGGAGACGACACCGGTGCAGGCGGGCTCGACCCGGCCACCGCTGCGGTCGCCTCCGCCGCGCAAGGCTCGCGCGGTCTCGCGGTCGACGCGCACCGGGCCCAGCTGCGTGACGTCGTCGAGGCTGTGCGCGACGGCCGGCGTCCCGCCGTGACAGGCGAGGACGGGCGCGCCGCGCTCGGTGTGATCGCCGCGGCCTACGCGTCGGCGCGACGCGGGGGAGACGTCGCCGTTGCCTGAGCCAACTGCCGTAGCCGTGTCGCGTCCACTGCTCGATCTGTCGAGCTGCGCGCGCCTGCCGCCTGCAATCCGTCCCGCGATCGACCCCGCGAGCTTGACGGTTGGGATCGTTCACCTCGGTGCAGGCGCGTTCCACCGGGCGCACCAGGTCGTCTACAGCGAGAAGGCGAGCGAGCTCGCCGGGCAGACGCAGTGGGGGATCTGCGCGGTGAGCGAGAGGAGCCCGACCGCGACGGACCTGCTGCGCGCGCAGGACGGACTGTACTCGCTGCGGCTCGCGACCGCGGACCGCTCCTCGATCCAGGTCCTCGGCTCGGTCCGGGTCGCGCTGCACGCACAGAGCCAAGCCGACGCTGTCGTCGAGCAGATCGCGGACCCGGCGGTGTCGGTCGTCACGCTGACGGTGACGGAGAAGGGCTACCGGCACGATCCGGCGACGAGGCGGCTCGCGATCCGCGACCTCGAGATCTGCGCGGATCGCGACGGTCGGGCCCCGCGCACCGTCGTCGGCCAGGTCGCTCGTGGGCTCGAGGCCCGCCGACGGCGTGACGCGGGTCCCCTCGCCGTGTGCTCGCTCGACAACCTCACGGGCAACGGCACGCTCGTACGCCAGCTCGTCGACGAGCTCGTCGCCCAAGGTGGCTTCGACGACGGGCTCGCGGACTGGATCGCCGAGAGCGTGACCTTCCCCTGCTCGATGGTCGACCGGATCGTCCCGGCGACCACCGCGGCCGACCTCGAGGTTGCGGCGGAGTCGCTCGGGCTCGAGGACAAGGCGGCAGTCGTCGCCGAGCCTTTCACCCAGTGGGTGCTCGAGGACGACTTCCGCTCCCCGCGGCCACGGTGGGAGCGCGCGGGAGCGGAGCTCGTCGCCGACGTCGCGCCGTACGAGACGTTGAAGCTGCGGGTCCTCAACGGCTCGCATTCGGCGCTGGCCTACCTCGGTGCGCTCGGGGGGATCGCGACCATTGCGGAGGCTGCTGCGCACCCGGGTCTCGGGGCGTTCGTCCGCAGCTTCGTCGACGAGGAGGTCGCCCCGACTCTCGAGCTGCCCGGTGCGGTCGAGCTCGGCAGCTACCGCGACTCGGTCCTCGAGAGGTTCGCGAACCCCGTGCTCCGGCATCGCTGCACGCAGGTCGCCTCCGACGGCTCGCAGAAGCTCGGTCCGCGCCTTCTCGGGACCGTGCGAGACGTGCTCGACGCCGGAGGCTCGCCGCGACGCGCCCTCGTCGTCGTCGCCGCCTGGGCCCGCGTCCTCGCTCGTGGCCGGGACGACCTCGGTCGTCCGCTCGAGGTGCCCGACCCGCTCGCCGACCATGTCCGTCGCCGCCTCGGCGACCTCGACGCTCCCGGCGCGTACCGTGGTGCCGCGGAGCGCCTGCTCGGCGTCAGCGAGGTCTTCCCCGCAGACCTCGCAGGCGACGACCGAGTCCGAGTCCTGCTCGCCGACGCGTTCGCGGCGTTCGAGAACGCGCCGGCGCTCGAGGTCGCGACGGCCTTCGCCCGCTAGGGCCGACCGACGCGGTGCTTACCCCGCCGCGACGAGGTCACAGGCAAGCTCGACGGCGTCGGCGAGCGCGCCGACAGCGTTGTCGTCGTCGAGCAGGGCGAGCAGGACTGGTCGTCCGGCGTCGCGCAGGGCAAGGACGGTGCCGAGCGACTGGGCCTGGAAGAACCGGTCGTCGTAGTGACCCTTGCCGACTGCCGGGAGGTTGCGGACCGCCACCCGCAGGGAGAGCATCTCGGGCGGGCCGTCGACCTGGCTCTGCTCGGTCGAGTGGTAGTCGCGTGGCCCGGAGCGGATCTTGCACGGCACGCCGACGACCTCGCCCGCAAGCCGGCGGAGCGCGTCGTGGAGGCGGGCCCAGTCCGGTCCAGTCGGGTCGCCGTTGACCGTGAGGTCGAGGTAGGCGAGGGACGTGGCGGCGCGCAGCGCGAAGACGGTCGCAGCGATGTGGCGCGCCACCTCGTCACCGTGCCTTGCCGCTGCGGGGAGCGCCGAGGCCGCAGCCGCGACGTCGGCCCGTCGTCGGGCGTCAAGCGCACCGAGCCACAGCGATCCGATCGTCGCCGCGTGCCCGTCACGTTCCTCGACGAGGGGCACGAGGTCGGTCGTCGGGAACGGGAGCGGGCCGGGCGCGTCACGCAGCTCGCGCGCGTAGCGCTTATAGGACTCGACCCCGGGCTGGCCTGCGAAGACGAGGTCTGCGAGGTAGCCGACCACCGCGACGACGAGGCTCCATCCCGCGAAGAGCCGACCGGCGCCGGCGAGACGTCCTGCGGGCTCCGCGGCGTCGACGCGCAGCTCGAACGCTGCGGTCGGGATGTCGAGCAGTGGAGCCGCCTGCGCTCGATCCCTGCCCGCGTCGGCGTCGCCGTCACCGGTGGCATGCGCCGCGCCTTCAACCGACGTCGCAGTGCGCGCACGCACCTCGAGCCGGACGAGGCGCGCCGGGTCCGCGTGCGCTCCGAGGTGCTGGTCGGCAAAGACGAGGAGACCCTTGTCGGACTTGCACAGGCTCTCCTCGACGAGCTGCTCGATCCAGGGCACGAGGGCGCGCAGCGTCTCGTCGGTGTCGAGCAGGACCATGTCACGGCCGTCGGCGAGCTGGGCACCGAGCCACGCGCCGAGCGCGACGAACGGGTCCGTCCGGGTGAGGGCGTCGCGCTGGCTCCGGGTGAGGCCGGGCCGGATCCCACTCGCACCGACGATCTGGCCGACCAGGTCGACGAGGGCTTCGGAGCTGTCGAGCGTGAGCGCGGCGGGGAGCAGGAAGACCCGCGTCGCCGGCGCGCTCATCCTGCCCGCGACGTGGTTCGCACCGTCGAGCTGGAGCGGGACCGAGGTGATCCCGTGCTCGGTCGCGTACGCGTCGAGGTAGGAACCGGGAAGGGTCATGACGAGCTGGCGGCGCCGATAGTCGTCGACCCCTGCGCTCGCAGCGACGGTGTCGAACCAGCGCAGGTGCGCGATCGGCTCCTCCGAGGTCATGCCCATCGAGACGGCGACGATCCCGGTGCGGCGAAGTGCGTCGGGCCCGAGCCGGCGACCGAGCCGCTCGAGCACGCGCGGGTCTGTGGAGTCGAGCGGGACGATCTCGAGGTCCGCCGTGCCTACCCAGCCGAGCGCGTTCAGGCATGCGACGGCTTGAACCGATCCGCCCATGCCGGACCAGATGAGCCTCTCGACGCCTGCGTCGCGCAGTGCGGTGGCCAGTGCGGCGACGTCGTGAAGACCCGACGGTTGCATGCGCGCGAGCCCGAGCTGGTCGACCCAGTCGAGCTTGACGTCGCCCGCCTCTGTCGCCAGGCGTGCCATCGTGTCGCGCCGGTCGAGGAGCTGGCCGAGGGCGTCGTCTTCGACGAGGCGTTCGACGAGGGGAAGCAGATCGGCGCCGGCACGCCGGACGGCGAAGACTGCGTCGAGATCGGGCACCTAGCTGGTCTCGAGCGGGAGGCGGACCGTCTCCCCGCGCCGTGCGGACTCGTAGACCGCGCAGACGACTTCGAGCGCCTTGCGGGCCTCGGAGCCGGTGACAAGCGGTGGTCGACCCTGCTCGATCGCAGCGAGAAGGTCGGCGATCTGGCTCGCGTGCGAGTCTGTCCCGATCGCCGTCGGCTCGGCGGAGGCCGAGTTGCCGGCTCCGCCACTCGTTGCCGCCTTGGCGCCGTAGGCCCCGATGTCCCCGCGCTCGCTGATGAGCTCGGTGACGATGAGCTCGCCGTTCTCGATCACCGCTGTGCCGCCCGTGCCGCTCAGCTCCAATCGCTCCGGCATGCCGGGGAACACAGCGGTGCTCGCCTCGAGCGAGCCGACGGCCCCGGACTCGAAGCGCAGCAGCGCGAGCGCGACGTCCTCGACCTCGATCTCGTGCATCTGGTTGACGCAGATCGCCGTGACCTCGCGCACGGGACCCATCGTCCAGCGCAACATGTCGGTGTAGTGGACGCCCTGGTTCATGAGGGCCCCACCACCGTCGAGGGCGCGCGTGCCGCGCCACTCGCCGCTGTCGTAGTAGGCCTGGCTGCGGTACCACTTGACCGTGGCGTCGCCGAGCACGAGCCGGCCGAGCTTCTCCTCGTCGAGCAGCTTGCGGAGCGCGACGAAGCCGGCGTCGAAGCGGTGCTGGGAGATCACGGTCATCGTGACCTTCGCAGCCTCGACGGCTGCGATGAGGTTGTCGGCTGCCGCGAGCGTGACGTCGATCGGCTTCTCGACGACGAGGTGCTTGCCGGCGGCCGCGGCCCGGATCCCGATCTCTGCGTGGAGCCCGCTCGGGACGCACACCGAGACGACGTCGACGTCGTCTCGGGCGCAGAGCGCGTCGAGATCGGCAGCGACCTCGCAGCTGTTCGCCGTCGCGTAGGCCTGTGCCTTCTCCGCGACGACATCGGTCGCCGCGACGAGCCGCGCGTTCGGGAGCTGGCTGATCGCACGGGCGTGGTGCGGGGCGATCACGCCACAACCGACGACGCCGAAGCCGAAGACCCGTCCCGTTCCGGCCCCGCCGTTGGGCTGCGTGCTTGTCATGACTGCTCCTCGCTTGTCGTCGAGATCTCGTCCAGGTACCTCTGCAATATCGCGATGTGCTGCGGGAGAGCGACCTCCGGCTCCTCGATCTCGGGGTGCCAGCGCTTCTCCCACTCGACCGAGACCCAGCCGTCGTAGCCGCGGGCAACGAGCTCCTCGAGCATCGAGCGCACGTCGACCTCGCCCTCGCCCAGTAGGACGAGCTGCCAGCCGCTGTCCTGCGTCGTGCTGCGGCGTGCGTCCTTGACCTGCGCGAGCAGGATCCGGTCGCCGAAGTTCGACGCGATCTGCTGCGGCGTCTCGCCCATGCGGTGGGGGTGGTGGCTGTCCCAGACGGCGCCGATCGAGCGCGAGGGAACGAGCGCGAGCAGCTCGGCCACCGTCGCCGATGCCGAGAACGAGTCGTGCGTCTCGACGCCGATCGCCACGCCCAGGCGCTCTGCGGCGGGCACGGCCGCCTCGAGGGCCGCAGCCGCGCTGCGTAGCTGCTCGCTCCGTCGCTCGGGGCTGTCGTCGAGTGCGCCACCGAAGACCCTGATCACGGGCGACTCCCACGCGTTCGCCAGCTCGAGGAAGTGCTGGATCGCCGGTCCGGGGTCGTCGTCGGTGAGGCGGATCGAGCTGTCGACGGCGACGACGGGAAGCTCCGCGCGAGCGACTGCGCTGCGCACGCGGTCGCGGGCGGAGGCGTCCATCTCCGGGTCGATGAGCTCGCCGTCGACGAGCCGCAGCTCGATGCCTTCGTAGCCCATCGCGGCGCCGGCAGCGGCGACGTCGACGAGCTTGCGACCGGGGAAGGCGAGCGTAGAAAAGGCAAGCCTCACGACCGACCGCCCGCTGAGGTGGTGCGTCGCGCGGCGCAAGCTGCGTGGCGGACCCCGGTGTAAACTCTACCGCGAACACCTATCACGAAATTCTCCCCCTCGTGGTGCGACATGGTGGGACGGCGTCGACGTGGGTTGCTGCGCAACTCGACCGGACGGCCGACCTGCACGCACGGCGCGTGGCGTCGTCTATCCTTAGCCCTGCTCGTACCGCCAGGTCAATAGCGAGCCGTTGCCGCATCGTTCGGAGGCGATCGCGGCGGCGGGCGTCGGTGCTCCGACCGGTATGGCTGCAGGAGACTGCAGCGTGCCGGCGGTGGCAGTCGGACGAACAACAGTCGAACAACGACGACCGACAGCCGTGAGGAGCGCGGCGCCATCGGTCCGGCGAGGCAGGACGAGGCCAACGACGGCCGTGAGTCGAGGGGGAGGACGATGGGAGAGCTAGCGAGACAGCCGCTCGGGTCGACGGGGATGGACATTACCCGTCTCGGCTTCGGGAGCTGGGCGATCGGCGGCGGCGGTTGGGTCTATGCGTGGGGACCTCAAGACGACGACGAGTCCGTCGCCACGATTAGGCGTGCGGTCGAGCTCGGTATCAACTGGGTGGACACCGCAGCGATCTACGGCTTCGGCCACTCCGAGGAGGTCGTCGCCCGGGCACTGCGCGACATCCCCGAGGCCGACCGGCCGTTCGTGTTCACCAAGTGCGGCGTGCTGCCCAATCCCGAGAGCCCGATGGAGCCCAACATCCGCTCGGGGCTCGCGAGCTCCATCCGCGCCGAGGTCGAGGCGAGCTTGCGGCGGCTCGACTGCGAGCGGATCGACCTCTACCAGATGCACTGGCCGCCAGCGGACGCGACGGTCGAGGAGTACTGGTCGACGATGCTGGAGCTGCAGACCGAGGGCAAGGTCCGCGCGGTCGGGCTGTCGAACCACGGCGTCGACCTGCTCGAGCGGGCGGAGAGCGTCGGCCACGTCGGCTCCCTCCAGCCGCCCTTCTCTCTCGTCAAGAGGATGGCGGCCGGCGACGTGATCCCCTGGTGCGCGACGCACGGCACCGGGGTGATCGTCTACAGCCCGATGCAGGCCGGCCTGCTCACCGGCGCCTTCAGCGCCGAACGGGTCGCCGCTCTCCCCGCGGACGACTGGCGTCGGCGCGACGCGGAGTTCCAGTCACCGCGGCTCGACGCCAACCTCAGCGTCGTCGACGCGCTGCGGCCCGTCGCGGCAAAGCACGAGACGACCCTCGGGGCGGTCGCGATCGCCTGGACGCTGTCGTTCACCGGGGTCACGGGCGCGATCGTCGGCTCGCGCCGGCCGGACCAGATCGACGCTTGGATCGGCGCGGCGTCACTCGTGCTCGACGTGGACGACCTGTCGGCGATCGAGGCCGCTCTGGTCGCAACGGGCGCCGGCGAGGGACCGACGTCTCCTGTGGCCAAACGTTAACGCGGCGAACCACAAAGCGCGCAGGCCCCTCGCCGATCCTCGCAGAGCCGGAGCCTGCGGACGATCCCGCGCTCCGGCGGCATCTGCTGCCCGGAGGGCGGGCTGCGCGTACGTCTCGCCAGCACGTCACGCCGCGAGATGGCAAATTTCCATGGAAAAGCGGACGCGATGCTCTTGTCATGTCGCAAGCGCTCTGTTACCGTCACTTCACCAACGGCGACTGCAAACAATATCTGCAAACAACGAGATCGGGCGACCAGGGGGACGCCCAGGAGCAGCGAAGATGCCGGTCGCGGGTGAGCGTCCCGATGTCCGGCAGGGCACAAAGCGGGGTGCCGGCCGCAGGGGGAGCGCTGTTGGACCCGGCGGTGCCGTGCCGCCCGGCAGGACGTACAGGTGCACCGCACGTGCCGGAGGGCCCGTGGGACACGTGCACGTCAGGTCCGGACGTCACGCCGGCAAGCTCGGCAGCGTGTGCAAGGAGGCGTCGATTGGGTCACCGACGATCCCCGGCGAAGGTCGGGGTGGCGAGCCGGCGGCGCGACAGCTCAGGGGGGGCGAGGCGGGGCCAGACCAGTCTCCGTGTCATGCCGTCTAGGTCATCCAGCAGGTGTGGGGCGCGAGGATGCGCGTCCGACAGAGCGTGCTGACCTAGATATCTCCACCACCAGTAGACCAAGCACCGAGATATCCACCACACAGATATCCACCACACAGACCCGGTCGGCACCTTTCGTGCATGACCGACGAGCAGACCAGGAGGTAGGTAGATGACGAACCTTCACCGCAAGGTGAGGCCACCGAGGGTGCGGACGGCCCTCGCCGCGGCGTGTGCCGCGAGCCTCATCGCCGCGTACGGCGGGGCAGCGACGTCGAGCGCGTCGACGGTCCACCGCGCGCGCGCCACGGGTCAGTCGTTCGCGGGCCAGACGCTCACCGTCCTCGACGGCGCGCCGACCGGCGCGGACGTCAAGGAGACCGAGGCCTACTACAGCTACCTCGCGAAGGTCTTCCACCAGCAGACTGGCGCCACGTTGCAGCTCGACTACTACACCTCGCCGGCCCAGGAGGTCACGACGATCGAGACCTCGACGGTCTCGGGCAGCGGGCCTGACGTCATCTCCTACGGCACCTCGTTCGTCGGCACCTTGCAGGCGACGGGGGACTTCCCCGCGATGACGACGGCCGACTGGAACGCTATCGGCGGGCGGAGCTCGTTCATCCCGGCAGACCTGTTCGACTCCGGCAAGAGCGCGACCGACGACATCGGCGTGCCGAACGAGACGAACCCGTTCGTCCTCGCGTACAACACGGAGTACTTCAAGAAGGCCGGGATCAAGGCGCCGCCACACACCTGGAGCCAGTTCGTCGCGGACGCGCAGAAGATCCAAAAGGCCGTTCCCGGTGTCTACGGCGCCGGCTTCGACCCGCAGGACCCCTACGACCCGTGGAAGAACATCTGGTTCTACTCGCACTCGCTGAGTGGGCTTCGTTGGATCAGCCCCAACGGCAAGAAGATCAACATCGACAACCCGCAGGACCTCGCGGCGTTGCAGTTCTACTTCTCGCTCGACTACAAGTACCACGTCGTCCCGCCGCAGTCGCTCACCTGGAATGGCGCCGACATGGGCTCGGCGTTCACCTCGGGCAAGATCGGGATGGCGATCATCGCCTCCTACGGCTACACCGCGGCAGCAGTGGGCACGCCTGTCCAGGGCCACCTCGGGTACGCGCTGCTGCCCGACGTTCCGTTCGGCATGACGTCGCTGCCGAAGGGCGGCAGGCCGGTCGAGACCGAGACGACGGGTAACTACTGGGCGATCCCGAAGTACGCCGCCTCGAAGCGCGCGCTCGCGCTGGCCTTCGAGAAGGTGAGCGTCAGCCCGCAGGTCCAGCTCGAGCAGTTCAAGCTGCTCGGTTGGATGCCCGTGAACCAGGCGGGCGTGAAGGCGGTCGAGGCTTACTCGCCGGCGAGCAAGCCGTTCATCGGTGCGGAGTCGAGTGCCTACCCGACCTCGATCGCTCCCGTGTGGTCCTACGTCGAGACGGGGATGCTCACCGCGATCCACAACATCGCGAGCAACATCGCGACGAGCGGGAAGTGGGACCAGTCCTACGCCGGCTCGCAGCTCGCATCCGCCCAGGCCGCCGCGCAGGCCCAGGCCTAGGCTCCATCCCTCCGCACGGCATCCGGGGCCGGCAAGGTTGCCGGCCCCGGATTTGCCGTCCGGGAGCGCCGTGTCGCACGAGCGGCACGGCGCTCCGGTGGTCTGCACGGAGAGACGAGTCGTCGGCTGCACGTCGCGTCGGAGGCGTGCAGCATGGGTCGTTGAGGCCGGGACAGGTGAGTTTCGCATGACAGCAGGAGGCACCCTGTGGCGATGAAGACAGACGTGCCCACACCGTCGGGGCCGGGCGCGTCACCGGGCGGCGGCGCTCGAGGAGGCGCGGAGGGCCGGAAGCCGGTGCGCGAGCGGGGGTCGCTGCTTGCGCGCTTCGTCCACCGCCAGCGCAACCGACCCTTGTGGATGCTCATCCCGACTGCGATCGCGATCACGGTCATCGTGGTCATCCCCGTCGTCATCACCGTCGTGCTCAGCTTGCTGAACCTCGACGTCTCGACGCTTCGTGAATGGCTCGGCGCACCCTTTATCGGCTTCAAGAACTTCGTCAACGCGTTTACCCAGCCCAACATCCTCGGCGTCACTCTCGTCCGCTCGATCGAGATCAGCTTCGTCTTCGCGATCCTCACGACGGTCGTGATCACCCCGATCGGCATCCTCGCAGCGTTCTCGGTCCACCGGCGCTTTCGCGGCAGTGGCGTCGTGCGTGCGATCTATCTCGTGCCGTACGTGATCCCGACCTTCGTGACTGCGCTCGTCGCGCGCATCGCGTTTGCGAACGGCACCGGCTTCGTCGACCAGATCCTCGGGGACCTGCACATCGCGAACCGCAACTTCTACTGGCTCATCGGTCCGCATGCCTTCTGGGCGATGCAGCTCACCGAGATCTGGGCCACGTGGCCCTTCATCTACCTGCTCGTGCTGGCCGGGCTCCAGGCCATCCCGAAGGAGCACTACGAGGCGGCGGCTCTTGACGGCGCGACGCTCCGCCAACGTCTGCGCCACATCGTGCTCCCCGAGCTCGGCGGCGTGTTGAAGCTCGGCATGCTGTTGTCGACGCTTTTCCACTTCGGCAACTTCACGCTCGCGTTCGTGATGTTCTCCTCGCCGCCCCCGCCGTCGGTGGAAGTGCTGCCGATCAACGCGTACTTCAACGCCTTCTCGTCGTTCAACTTCGGGGTCGCAAGTGCGATCGCGGTCGTGACGATGGTCATCTTGATCGTGCCCGCCTACATCTACATACGGGCCACTCGTATCAGCGAGGGAGACTGAGATGGGCGTGAGCGCGACCATGCCGAGCTCGACCAGAAACAGCGCTGGTCGCCGCCGGGGACGACAGCGCAGCGGCTCCGCGGGATCGGCCGAGCAGCTCCTGCCGCGCTGGATCGTGCGGGCGGTCGCGACGGTGCTCGTCGTCGTGTCGGTCGTGCCGGTCCTCTACATGATCGTCTTGTCGCTGACACCCAACCAGGCGGTCGCCCTCGGCACGATCGACCTCGCAAAGCTCACCTGGTCGAACTACACATCGATGTGGTCCGCGGCGCCGCTCGCAGCGGGCCTTGTCCACACCCTCGTCATCGCCGGCGCGTCGGCTCTTTTGTCCGTGGCATTCGGCCTGCTCGCCGCATACCCGCTGACGCGGTTCAAGTTCCGTGGGCGCGGTCCGTTCATGACGGTCCTGATCGGTGTGCAGACGGTGCCGGGTACGACGCTCGTCCTGCCGCTGTTCGCCGTGCTCTCCTGGATCCAGACGACGATCTCGGCCCAGTTGATCGGCTCGTACTGGGCGATCATCGTCACCTACATGACCTTTGGCGTGCCGCTGTCGACCTGGCTGCTCGTCGCGTACCTCCGGACGATCCCGCGCGACCTCGAAGAGGCCGCTCTTGTCGACGGCTGCACGCGCTTTGGCGCGCTGCGGCGGATCGTGCTGCCGATCACCGTGCCGGCGCTTGTCGTCGCATTCGTCTTCGCGTTCCTCGTCGGCTGGAACGACGTGCTGTTCGCGAGTGTCTTCACGAACTCGAGCACCCAGACGCTCGCGATCGTCGTCCAACGCTTCGCAAACAACTCGGCGGCTGCGCTCCCGGTCTACGGCGAGCTCATGTCTGCCGCCGTCGTGAGCTCTGCGCCGGTCGTCTTGCTGTACCTCGCGTTCCAGCGCTACCTCGTCAACGGGCTCTCGGCCGGGTCGCTGACCGGTGTCTGAGGTGGGAAGAGGGGAGTCGTCGTGATCGACGTCGCAGTCGTGGGTGCCGGGGCGATCGCGCCGAGCCACGTGGAGGCGTACCTGCGCTTCCCGGAGAGGTGCCGCATCGTCGCCGTGGTCGACATCTACCCGGAGAAGGCGAGGAGGCTCGTCGAGCGCTTCGGCCTCGACGCAGTCGTCGCGGACGACGTCCACGACGTGCTCGGCGCGAGCGCTCGCTCTGCCGGCCTTGCCGGGGGCGCCCCCGATCTCGTCTCGGTGTGCACGCCCCCTGCCACCCACGCGCCCATCACGGTCGACGCGCTCGACGCCGGCTCGGCTGTGCTCGTCGAGAAGCCGATGGCGACGAGCCTCGAGGAGTGCGACGCGATGCTCGCAGCAGCCGAGCGCAGCGGCAAGCTGTTGTCGGTCGTCGCGCAGAACCGCTTCCGCACACCGATGATGCGACTGAAGAGGACCCTCGACGAGGGTCTCGCCGGTCGGATCCTCCATGCGCAGGTCGAGTCCTACTGGTGGAGGGGGCCGAGCTACTACGACCTGTGGTGGCGAGGCACGTGGCAGAGCGAAGGGGGCGGCCCGACGCTCAACCATGCCGTCCACCACCTCGACGCCCTGCAGTGGACGATGGGCCTGCCCGTCGAGGTGCAGGCGGTCATGGCCAACCTCGCACACGAGTCCTCCGAGGTCGAGGATCTCTCTATCGCCGTCATGCGCTTCGCCGACGGCAGCCTCGGCCAGGCGACGAGCTCGGTCGTCCACCATGGCGAGGAGCAGCAGATGGTCTTCCAGGGCCAGCGCGCGAGGGTGTCGGTGCCGTGGCGTGTCTACGCCTCGAGCCCCCGCGCGAACGGCTTCCCGGACCGTGACCTCGACGTCGAGGCCGAGATCGAGCGCTTCGCGAGCTCCGTGCCGGTCCTCGTGCACGAGGGTCATGTCGGACAGATCGACGACGTCCTCCGTGGGCTCGAGGGCGGCGGTCGACCGCTCGTCGACGGCGCACAGGGGCGTCGGACGCTCGAGCTGATCAGCGCCATCTATGCCGCGGCCGTCACCGGAGAGACGGTACGGCTGCCGATCGAGCGCGACAGCGCGTTCTACTCGAGCCGTGGCCTGCTCGAGTCGGCGCCGCGCTACCACGACAAGCTCCACTCGCTCACCGAGTTCGCGAGCAACGAGATCACGACAGGACCAGGGGAGAGATGATGGAGCTGGGCGTGTGCACGTCTCCGCCGTCAGCCGATCGAGCCGAGCGGCTCGTGTCGGCGGGGTGCGACTACTACGAGCCGTCGGTCGCGGGCGCGGTGATGGCGCAGGAGCGGGAGCAGTTCGTCGCCGGTCTCGGCGAGTGGGTGCGCGGCGGCCTCGCGCCGCGGAGCGCGAACGTCCTGCTTCCCGGCGACCTCGTGGTCGTCGGGACGGCGCGAGACGAGACGCGTCTCGCCGGCTATCTCCGCGAGGCGTTCCGACGTGCGTGCGATCTCGGCCTCGAGCGCGTCGTGTTTGGCAGTGGGACCGCGCGCAACGTCCCGGATGGGTTCGACCACGGCGAGGCCGTCCGCCAGTTCGCCGATGCGCTCGAGCTCGCCGCGTCGTGCGCGACGGAGGCCGGTGGCAAGGACATCGTCGTCTGCCTCGAGCACTTGCGACCAGCGGAGACCAACCTCGTCAACACCTTCGCCGAAGCGGGCGAGCTCGCCGAGCAGGTCGGCGTCGCGAACCTGGCGCTCGTCGTCGACGGCTATCACCTCGAAGAGCAGGACGAGGATCCGTCGGTGGTCCGCCGGTTCGCACCGCTCGTGCGCCACGTGCACGTCTGCGGGTCGGGTCGCGTGCCGCCGCGCCCCGAGGACGGCGCGCGACTCCGGGCGCTGTTCACCGAGCTGGCTGCGATCGGCTACGAGGGGCGGTGCTCGATCGAGTGCCGGTGGACCGACATCGACGACGAGGCGCCCCGCGCGCTCGCCGTCGTGCGCACCGCAGCCGAGGCGGCGGGACTCGCGTGACCATGGCCGAACGTGACAGTCCCCGTTCGCTGCGCCTGCATCCAGACAGGCTCCTGCCGACTGGAGCAGAAGAGCGTGGCGTCGCTCGCGAGATCCTCGAGGCGATGACCGCGCTCCCGCTCGTGTCGCCCCACGGTCACCTCGATGCGCGGCTGTTCCTCGACGACGCGCCCTTCACCGACCCGTCGCACCTGCTCGTCACCTCCGACCACTACGTCGTCCGGCTCCTGCACTCCCAGGGGGTCGCGCTCGGAGACCTCGGCGTCGCGCGCACCGACGGTCAGCTCGACGCCGTGCCCGACGGTCGCGCGATCTGGCACCTGTTGTGCCGGCACTGGGGCGCGCTCGCCGGCACGCCATCGCGGCTGTGGCTCGAGCACGAGCTGCACGAGTTGTTTGGCGTACGGGAGGTCCCGTCTCCGGCGACTGCCGACTCGACCTACGACGCCGTCGCCAGCGCGCTCGCGACAGATGCGCTCCGGCCGCGTGCGCTCTACCGGCGCTTCGGCCTCGAGGTGCTCACGACGACCGACTCGCCCCTCGACGACCTAGCGGTGCACGACGCGCTGGCTCGCGACGCCAGCTGGACGGGCAGGATCTTGCCGACCTTCCGGCCGGACGAGGTCGTCGATCCCAGGCACCCGCGCTTCGCGGCCAACGTCGCGCGTCTCGGCGACGTCTCCGGGATCGACACGTCGAGCTACTCGGGCTACGTCGCTGCGCTCGAGTCGAGACGGGAGGCCTTCCGAGCGCGCGGCGCGACCGCGACCGACCACGGCGTGCACGTGCGCTCGACCGAGCGGATCGGAGCATCCGAGGTCGACGCGCTCTTCGCTCGTCTCCTGGCTGGCGCGGCGACGCCAGTCGAGGTGGAGGCCTTCCGTGGGCACATGCTCGACGAGATGGCGCGGATGGCGTGCGACGACGGCTTGGTGATGCAGCTCCACGTCGGCGTCGTGCGCGACTACGACGCCGCGACCCATGCCCGCTACGGTAGCGACGTCGGCCAGGACTTCTCGGTCGCGACCGAGTACACCAAGACGCTGCGGCCCCTGCTGTCCCGCTATGGCGACTCCGCTGCGCTCACGCTCGTGCTCTACACCGTGGACGAGACGGTGTTCTCGCGCGAGATCGGTCCGCTCGTCAGCTACTTTCCGGCCCTTCGTGCCGGTGCGCCGTGGTGGTTCCTCGACGCCCCGGACGCGATGGGACGTGCGTTCGAGGCTCTCGGCGAGACGGCCGGGATCGCGAACATGGCCGGCTTCGTCGACGACACACGCTCGCTGTGCGGGATCGGCGCGCGCCACGACGTCGCGCGCCGTGCCGCTGCGTCCTACCTCGCTCGGCTCGTCTGCCAGCACCGCGTGGAGATCGAAGAGGCGACAGAGCTCGGCCGGGGCTTCGCCTACGACCGGCCCAAGGCGATCTTCAAGGTCTGACCGGCTCGGGGCGCTCCTTGCCCGGCGCGAGCCCCGCGCGCGACGTCGTCAGGTGCCTGCAGGTCGAGCGGGCCATCGAACGGGCCGCACCGTGTGTCACGGCGGTGCCATGGTCCGAGCTCGCGCCCGAGACGCGCCGCATCGACGAGCTCGTGCACGACCGAGTATTCTTCACCCAACGATTTCGACGTAAAGGGGTGGCTGATGCCAGAAGTGCCCACAACTAGTGGCTTGATGGACACTCTAGGCGCTCGTGCGACCCGGCGGCAAGTGCTGAAGGGTGGGCTCGCTGCGGGCGCCGCGGTCGTCTGGGCCGCTCCCGTCGTCGAAGTGCTCACCTCCCGCGCTGCGGCTGCGGCGTCGGGGCCGACGACCACGACGCCACCAGAGTCCTTCGCGACGTCCTGCAGCGGACCCGCGACCTACGTCGCGTTCACGTACGTGCCGTCGGCGGACAACTTCGGCGGTGCGATCTCGGGACCGGCTGGTGTCACGTTGACGCAAGGCAACTCCTCGCAGGCTTCGCAGCCCGGGGGGCTGTCGTATCAGTACAGCGACGATGGGCTTGTTTTCTCCTACGCGAGCTCGAGCGAACCGAGCAAGGGTGTCACGGGCAACGGCGCATCCGGTGTCGTCAAGAACAATGCCGAGCCGCCGGCGTCTGCCTACATCGTGTTGTCGAGTCCTGGCGTGTCAAGCTCGAGCGGTCCGTACTTCACAGACGCAAACGGCGACAACCTCGGCGCGACGACGACGGTGTCGTCGGGCGACGTCCTCGCCGTCGACCCGAATGGTCAGATCTTCCTCGAGTTCAAGATCTACGACAAGGAGGGAGGCACGCTCGACCAGGATCTTGTGGTCCACGTGTCTTGCTCCGACCCTGCGGTGCAGCCGGCCACGGAGGGGATCTTCCAGATCGGGAGCCTGAAGCTGTACAGCTTCGTGCCGGGCTCGAGTCCCGGTGCTGGTCCCGCCGGTGGTGCCGGTGGCGCGGGCGGCATTGGTGGTCCCGCCGGTGGCGGTCCGAACGGCAACGGCGGTGCCGGTGGTGCCGGTGGCGCGGGCGGCATTGGTGGTCCCGCCGGTGGCGGTCCGAACGGCAACGGCGGTGCCGGTGGTGCCGGTGGCGCGGGTGGTCTTTTGAACGGCAACGGCGGTGCCGGTGGCGCGGGCGGCATAGGTGGCGCCGGTGGTGCCGGTGGTGCCGGTGGCAAACCCTAAGTCCTCTGAGCCGTGGTATCGAGGTACTCGATAGCGCCTGACCATCTCCCCGCCGGGGGGAGGGCTGCCCGGCGGGGTAGTCGAGAGGACCTCCGCGTGCCGTCACGCGCGTGCCGCCACCGTGAGGGGGGGGGTTGACCGCCCTGTAAGTGACGTGGACCGAGGAGCCGGGGACCCCGCGATGCGCGCAGACGCGGACCCGGCCGTCGAACGACGTGCCGGTACGCGTCGGCGCAGGGCGCACTGTGCCGGAGTGCAGGACCTCCTTTTCCAGCGAGGTGGCATCGCGACGCGCACGGTGTGAGGCCGCTCGCAAGGACCGTCGTGTTGTGCGCGCCGTTGTCTGCGTCGACCGGGCACGCGAGGCCGACGCACATGCCGCACCGCACGCGGCTCTTTCCCGCCGCAAGCGACCGTGTTGCACGGCGCCCCGGGTCGGCCTAGTCGGAGGGGAGTCCGGGCGAAGGTGGGTCCTGACGCCGATCCGCCTCAGTATCCGGCCGACGGGTCGACGATCCCGTCGAGTCGCTCACCGACGGCGAGGCGCCGGACGTTGGTCGCGATGCGCCGGGCGAGCAGCGGCTGGATCATCGCCCACGTGTCGGCCGTGTGCGGAGTGAGCAGGCAGCGCGGCTCGCTCCAGAGCGGGTGGTCCGAGGGGAGCGGCTCCGGGTCTGTCACGTCGAGGGCCGCACCGGCGATCGTCCCGGAGGCAAGCGCCGAGACGAGGGCTTCGGTGTCGCAGACCGCACCGCGTGCGACGTTGACGAGCACGGCGCGGCGATCCATCCGGGCGAGCTCCGTCGCGCCGACGAGGCGGGTCGTCTCGGGCGTGAGCGAGACCGCGAGGAACACGACGAGCGCGCCAGGGAGCGCGTCGGCGAGCTCGGCCGTCGCGAGGGTGCGGGCTGCCCCGTCGAGTGGGACCCCGCTCCGGCGGACGACGGTCACCCGGACGCGGAACGGCTCGAGCAGCCGGAGCAGGGCCTGCGCGATTCCGCCACCGCCGACGATCGTGACCTGCTCGTCGAAAAGGGAGGTCCCCGCAGGGCTACCCCAGCTTGTCGCCCGCACGCGCTCGGGCAGGTCGCGCAGAAGCGCCAGCGCGAGAAGCAACGCGTGCTCGGCGACGGGCTCGCCGTAGGCGCCCTTTGCACAGGTAAAGAGGGGGCCCGACCCGAGCAGGCCTGCGGCTGCGAAGCGCTCGACCCCTGCGGCGGGCAGCTGGACCCACTCGAGCCCCGGCAGGGCGCGCAGTGCGCGGGTGAGCCCGTCGACGTCGCTCCCGGCCGTCCAGACGAGTCCGACGGGCGACGGGCCTCGCAAGTCGCCACTCGCAGGGTCGAGAGCGACGCCGACGCCCCCTCCAGCGCGCACGGCGTCGAGTGCCCACGGCTCGGCGACGGGCCCGACTGCGACGACGGGCCCCGTTGCGACGACGGGTTCGCTCGCGGGTCCGCTCCCGCTCACGTCGGCTCGATCCCCGCGAGCGCGAGCACGTTCGCCATGCGCCGCGCGGCGAGGTCACCGTCTGCGAGCAGGCCGCAGCTGTCTGCCAGGCGGAAGCACTGCGCGAGGTGGACGACGGAGCGCGCGGACTGCAGGCCGCCGACCATCGTGAAGTGCGACTGGTGGCCGTTCAGGTAGGCGAGGAAGACGACTCCAGTCTTGTAGAACCCCGTCGGAGCGCAAAAGACGTGGCGCGAGAGCGGGAGCGTGGGATCGAGGCGCTGGCGGAACGTTGCGACATCGCCGCAGTCGAGCGCCGCGAGCGCCCACGCCGCCGCCGGAGCGGCGAAGTCGAAGGCACCGAGGAGCGCGTCGCTGTGGCCCTTGTCGTCCCCGGCGATCGTCGTCGGGTAGCCGAAGTCGTCACCGGTGTACATGCGCACGCCCGGTGGGAGCTGGCGTCGTAGGACGATCTCCCACTCCTTGTCGAGCAGGGAGAGCTTCACGCCGTCGACCTTTTCCCGATGGTCCGCGACAATCGCAAGCAGGCAGGCCGCAGCCTGCTCGACGTCGCGGGATCCGAAGTAGCCGGCGAGCGCAGGGTCGAACGCGTCGCCGAGCCAGTGGAGGATCGCCGGGGATCCGAGCGAGCCCAGCACCTTGTCGTAGACGTAGGCGTAGTCGTCGGCTCCCCGGGCGATCCGGCAGAGCTCTCGGCTCGCCATGACGACGACCGTCGCCCCCGCCTCCTCGACTGCGGCGCACTGGTCGAGGTAGGCCGCGACGACATCGTCGAGCGTCCGGGCGGTGCCGGGCGCAAGGTGGTCGGTCTGCGCGCCGGCTGCGATCGCTCCACCGACAGCGCGCGCCTCGGTGGCGCTCCGGACGACGAGCTCGCGCGCGACAGTCCAGTCGAGACCCATGCCGCGCTGCGCGGTGTCCATCGCGTCGGCGACCCCGAGGCCAAGTGCCCAGAGGTGGTGACGGAAGGCGAGCGTTGCGTCCCAGTCGAGCGTGGCAGGTCCGGCCTGGGTCGTCTCGCCGAGGGGATCCGCCACGACGTGGGCTGCTGCGTAGGCGACCCGGGACGTGGGCGGCGCGGCGCGTGTCGGAAGTGCCGGCGATGCGTTGCAGACGTAGCGGTGCAGCGTGCCGTCGGGCTCGGGTAGGACGATGCTCGTCATGGACGCCACCTTCCCTTCTCGTCGGCATCGCCACGCGAGCGGCACTGCTCGCAGGTGGAGCTGCGCGCTCTGCGGTGCCGAGTGCTCGCGCGCACGACGAGCTCGACGCCGAGGCACTCGTCGCGGCGTGCGAGGCCCTTCTCGCCGAGGACGATCTCGACGGCACGACGTCCGAGCTCGGCCATGGGCACGCGCACCGTCGTCAGAGCCGGCTCGAGGTCACGGGCGACGGGGATGTCGTCGATGCCGCAGAGAGCGACGTCGTCGGGAACGGCGCGGTGGCGCGCGCGCAGCGCGGCCAGCGCGCCGATCGCCATCTGGTCGTTGAGCGCGACGACGGCGGTGAGCCCCGGGGTCAGGTCGAGCAGCTCTGCCGTCGCCCGCTCGCCTCCGTCGCGGGTGAACCCACCACGTGCGAGCCCGACGTGTCGTGTGGGGATGCCGGCGGCGCCGAGCGCCCCGAGGAGGCCGGCGAGGCGGTCGTCGCTCGCCGTGAGACCGTCGGGCCCGGTGACGGCGGCGACGAGACGGTGGCCGAGCCCGACGAGGTGCTCGCCGAGCAGGCGCCCGGACGCGACGTTGTCCGGGCGGACGCAGTCCCCACCGGCAAGGTGACGACCGACGACGGCCACCCGGCCGCCCGCGCGCTCGTAGGCGTGGATCTCGGCTGCGAGGAGCTCGCTCGCGGCACGGTCCGTCGATCCGCTACCGGCGAGCACGAGCGCCTCGACCCGCTGGGCACGCGCCCGCCGGACGATCTCGAGCTCGTGCGCGGGGTCCCGACCTGTGTCGCTGACGAGGACGGTCCGGCTCGCCGCGCGTGCCGACTCGAGCGCGCCGCGCGCGATCTCCGAGAAGTAGGGGTCGGTGATGTCGTGGACGACGAGCGCGATCGCGGCGTCGCGCGCGCGTGCGAGGGCGCGTGCGTGGGGGTTGGGCGTGTAGGCGAGCGCCGACGCGGACTCGACGACGCGGCGACGGAGCGCGTCGCGGACCGGGCGCGATCCGGCGAGCACACGCGAGGCTGTCGACTCCGAGACGCCTGCAAGGCGCGCGACGTCGAGCAGCGTGACCCCGGTCGGCTCCGGCTGGTTCACGCGACGTGCTCCGCGTAGCGACAAGCGACGACGGCGAGCGTCTCTGCGGGGTCCGCGTCCCACACCGCAGGGTTGAAGATCTCGACCTCGACCGGACCGCCGTAGCCGGTGCCGTCCGCGAGGCTGAGGAAGCGCCGGAGCTCGATCGTGCCGTCGCCGAGCATCCCCCGACCTTCGAGGGGATGAGGTGGTGGGGCGAGCCAGTCCGCGAGCTGGACGCCGAGGACCGCCCCTGCGGCGTCGGCGATCGCCGTGGCGAGGTCCGGGTCCCACCAGAGGTGGTAGCTGTCGAGCACGACACCGACGCCGCCGTCAGCGACCGAGCGGGCGATCTCGAGCGCTTGGGGCAAGGTGACGACGACGGAGCGGTCGCCGCAGTACATCGGGTGCATCGGCTCGACGGCGAGGGGCACGCCTGCAGCTCGGGCGTACGTCGCCAGCTCGGCGACCGCATCTGCGACCTCGCGTCGGCCGGCCTCGAGGTCCTTGGTGGCGGCAGGTCCGCAGACGAGCACGAGCATCGCCGCTCCGCAGTCGGCGGCCTCGTCGACGGCGCGGCGGTTGTCGTCCGCGCGCCGCCGCCTGCCGACGGCGTCCGGAGCGCAGAACCACCCACCTCGACACAGCGACGAGATGGCGATGCCGGCGGCCCGTGCGCGCGCGCTCGCCTTTGCGGGCCCGTCGGGCTCGAGCCGCTCGCGCCACAGTCCGATCGCCCCATAGCCGGCACGGGCGCAGCCGTCGATCGCCTCGGCGGTCGACCAGCGCGGGATCGTCGCCTGGTTCATCGCGAGCCTGCCGAGCGGAGCGTCGGCGGGGCTGGTGCGTGCTGTCGTCGCGTCGGCGCCTCTCGCGTGGGCGGCTCTCGCGTCGGCGCCTCTCGCGTGGGCGGCTCTCGCGTCGGCGCCTCTCGCGTCGGCGCCTCCGATGTCAGAGGTGCTCACGCGGCGGAGCCTGGCACGTCGAACCAGCGCCTCTCGCGTGCCGACGCGAAGGCGAGCTCTGCGACCTCGACCCCGCGGGCCGCGTCGCGCAGGTCCCACGGGAAGGGCTCGTCGGTGACGAGGTGGCGGAGGAACAGCTCCCACTGACGGCGAAACGCGTTGGCCGGCGGGCGGCGGCCGGGCACTTCGAGCCACGACGCTCGCGGTGTCGTCGTGGCGGGGACGTCGGGGTTCCAGACATAGCGCGGCGTGGCAGCGCCCGGCTGGATCCTGCACTCGTGGAGCCCGGCGACGGCGCTCCCGTCGGTGCCGTCCACCTGCAGGACAAACAGGTCGTCGCGATAGGGACGGGTACACCAGGAGGCGTTGACCTGCGCGACGACGCCGTCTGCGAGTCGGAATATCGCGTACGCGGCATCCTCTGCGGTGGCGTCGTAGGTCTTGCCCTGCTCGTCGACGCGCACGCTCTCGTGCGTCGCCATCTCGCACAGCACGGACTCGACGGGAGCGAAGATGTGCTCGAGCAGGTAGCGGAAGTGGCAGAACATGTCGAGGACGATGCCGCCACCGTCGGCGGCCCGGTAGTTCCACGACGGCCTCTGGGTCGCTCCGACCGCGTCGGGAAAGACCCAGTAGCCGAACTCGATGCGGATCGCGAGCAGCCGACCGAGCGCACCCGAGGCGACGACGTCGCGGAGCTTGAGCAGGCCCGGGAGGAAGAGCTTGTCCTGGACCGCGCCATTGTGGACGCCGGCGCGCTCTGCGAGCTCCGCGAGCCGGTAGCCGGCTGCGCTCGTCGTTGCCGACGGCTTCTCGCAGTAGACGTCCTTGCCGGCCGCGATCGCGAGCGCCAGGGCTTCCTCGCGCCGGGCCGTCGTCTGGGAGTCGAAGTAGACGGTGTCCGCCGGGTCGGCGAGGCAGGCCTCGAGGTCGGTGCTGACGCGCTCGATGTTGTGCGCGGCGGCGAGCTGGCGGAGGCGCTCGAGGTCGCGCCCGACGAGCACGGGGTCCGGCCAGATCGTCACACCGCCGACCTCGAGACCGCCGTCGGCACGTAGTGCTGCGATCGAGCGCGCGAGGTGTTGCACGCGCCCCATGCGGCCGGTGACGCCGTTCATGATGATCCCGACTCGCTGTCGCGCCACGCCGTCTCCCTTGGTGTCCGTTCCCCTGCCGGCACCTTGCTGTGCAGCATCGCGTGACGACCGACCGTTTGGCAAGCGCTTGCCGAGCGGTCTCCTTGCCGTCGGTCCTGCGGAGCGGCAAGGATCGCCTCGGCGCGATCGGGACCGGCGCGATCGGGACCGACGCGCTCGGTACCGAAGGGATCAGCACCGAAGGGATGGGCATGGAACGGGTCTGCTTCCGGTTGCGCGTGCGCGCCGAGATGATCGATGCCTACAAAGAGGCACACCGCTCGGTGTGGCCGGAGATGCGTGCCGCGCTCGCTGCGAGCGGGTGGCGCAACTACTCGCTGTTCCTCGCCGACGACGGTCTGCTCGTCGGCTATCTCGAGTGCGACAGCCTCGACCAGGCAAAGGCCGCGATGGCGAAGACCGAGGTGAACGCGCGATGGCAGGCGACCATGGCGGGCTACTTCGACGGTCTCGACGGCGGGGCGCCCGACGAGGGGATCGTTGCCTTGCCGGAGATCTTCCACCTCGACTGACGAGCTGCGCGGACGGCGTTCGCGTCCGGCCGGCTACGGATCCTGCCTGGAAATGCGCAGGCGAGTACATTGTCAGACGTGACGGACGGGTCGCGACGACGAGATGGCGACGGCGCACCGAGCGTCCTGCGACTCGCTCCGACCGACAACGTCCTCGTTGCCCTGCGTGATCTCGTCCCCGGCGAGCGCGTCGCCGACGGGTCCGCGTCATTCTCGGCGCGAGTTGCCGTGCCTTTCGGGCACAAGGTCGCCGCTGCCGACATCGCGTGCGGCGGGGCGATCGTCAAGTACGGCGAGGTCGTCGGGCGAGCGACGCAGGAGATCGCCCGAGGTGACCACGTCCACGTCCACAACGTCGTAAGCGCGCGGCTGCCGGGGCGCCAGGAGACGAGCCAGCGTCGGCTCACGGCGCGCGCGCCGGGCGGTCCGCAGTGACCTTGTCGGGCTACGTCCGGCCGGACGGCACGACGGGTGCGCGCAACCACGTCCTCGTGCTCCCGTCGGTCGTCTGCTCGTCGCACGTCGCCGAGCAGATCGCCGGGACCGTGGCCGTTGCGATCGGGCATCCGCACGGTTGTGGACAGGTCGGAGCGGACGCAGTCCATGCCGCCGAGGTCTTCGCCGGGATCGCGGCGCACCCGAACGTCGCCGGCGTGCTCGTCGTCGGGCTCGGTTGCGAGACGGTCCAGGGGTCGGACCTCGCCGCCGAGATCCGCGCCCGTGGCCAGCTCGTCGAGCTGCTCACGGTCCAGGGGTCGGGCGGGAGCGCGCGCACGATCGAGCGCGGACGCGAGGTCGTCGCTCTGCTGCTTGACCGCGCTGCAGCGCAGCGCAGGACTGTCGTCGGCGACGACGTGCTCGTGCTGGGCCTCGACGACCCGACGGCACCGTTCGCCCCAGCGCTGCGCCGTCTGGTCGCACGTGCAGGCGTGCGTCTGATCGAGCCGCTCGCGGGATCGGGCGCGCGCGCACACGCGGATCTCGCCGTGCGTGGTGCCCAGGTGATCGTCTCGTGGTGCCCGCCAGGGGATGCGCCACGCGGCTTTGCCGTCTGCCCGGTCGTGGCCATCGCAGGCGACGCCGACGAGCTCGCGGCGATGCCGGACGACTTCGACCTCGGCGCCGACGGCTCCGACGACGCGGCGGCGGCCCGCATCCTCGACTCGGCCCGTGCGGTGTTCTCCGGCGAGCAGAGCGCGTCGGAGCGCCGTGGCGCACACGAGTTCGAGCTGCGCAGGCTGACGCGCTCGATGTGACGGCCACGCGGTTGCGTGTGCCGTCCGTGCCGCCGCATGGTCCGTGCCGCTGCATACAGGACGGTCGGAGCAGCTCGTAGGGAGAAAGTCGGGATCATGGCAGGTAGTGACAGCTCGATGGGCAAGAGAGCCGGCAGCGGGACAGCGGGCAGCGTCGGTACTGTGCTCGACGTGCAGGTGGTCGGCTTCCGACGCGGCGACGGTCGGCTCGGTATCCGCAACCACCTGCTCGTCCTACCAGCGCGCGGCTCGGCGAGCCTTGCTGCCGCACGGGTCGCCGAAGCCGTGCCCGGCTCGGTCGCGGTCGCACACGACGGTCGTGGTGCAGCAGAGCCGGAGCCCGAGCGGATTGCCCGGACTCTGGTCGGCTTCGCGACGAACCCGAACGTCGGGGCCGTCCTCGTCGTCGGCGTGGCCGCCGACGACGCCTGGCTTGCCGACGCGCTGCGGGACGCGGGACAGCGCGTCGCGTTCGTCGCTCTCGCCGAGCACCGTGGCACGCTCGGCGCCATCGCAGCCGGGGTCCCGCTCGCAGCGGCCTTGGCGGAAGATATTGCGCACGACATGCGCACGAATGGATCGCTTGCCGACATCGTGCTCGGGCTTGAGTGCGGGGGGTCGGATGCCTTGTCGGGCATCACGGCGAACCCCGGGCTCGGCGTCGCGAGTGACCTGCTCGTCGCGTCGGGCGGAGCGTCGATCCTCGCCGAGACGCCGGAGCTGATCGGCGCCGAGGAGGCTCTTGCAGCGCGGGCGGTCTCGGCGGAGGTCGCTGCGAGCGTGCGGCGCACAATCCTTGGGTTCGAGTCCGCCATCCGCGAGCTCGGTGTCGACGTGCGAGGAGCGCAGCCGTCGCCGGGAAACCAAGCGGGTGGTCTCACGACGATCGAGGAGAAGGCCCTCGGGTCGGCGAAGAAGGGCGGTGCCGCGCCGGTCGTCGGAGTCGTCGACTTCGCTGAACCGGTGCGGGCGCCGGGGCTGTTCGTCATGGACACGCCCGGTCACGACATCGAGCAGATGGTCGGGATGGTCGCGGGGGGAGCGCAGGTGGTCGCGTTCACGACTGGACGCGGCACGCCGACCGGCTCTCCGATCGCGCCGTGCGTGAAGATCTCGACGAGCACCGAGCTCTACGAGCGGCTCGCCGGCGACATCGACCTCGACGCCGGCGGCGTACTGACCGGCGCCGAGTCCCTCGACGAGCTCGGCGCGCGGATCCTCGCGATGGTCGCGGAGGTGTGCAACGGCCGGCTGACGGCGAGCGAGCGGCAGGGCAACCGGGAGTTCGCGTTGAGCCGCACCGTCTACGCCTGACGCAAACGGCCGAGCGTGCAGCGCGCGGCCATGCGAGCCGGGCGCGTGCAGCTCGTCTCGGCGGAATGCTTGACGGCATCATCCGAATGTACGTACAATATGGCGTGACCCCGCTCGTGTTCGTCGTCGTGCTGCTCGCGATCTCGGTCCTCGCGGGTGTCCTCGGCTCGCTCGTCGGTCTCGGTGGCGGGGTCGTCGTCGTGCCGGTGCTCACGCTGCTGTTCCACATCGACATCCGGCTCGCGATCGGTGCATCGATCGTCTCGGTCATCGCGACCTCGAGCGGAGCTGCGGCGACCTACGTCCGAGAGCGGATGACGAACCTGCGCGCGGGGATGTTCCTCGAGATCGCCACGACCACCGGCGCGGTGAGCGGTGCATACCTCACGACGGTGTTCCCGGCGCGTGCGCTGTTCATCCTCTTCGGCGTCGTGCTCTCCTACTCGGCGTTCGCTATTTACCACAAGCGGCACGCGACGGCCGTGCTCACGACCTCCGACGACCGGATCGCCAACTACTTCGACCTGCACGGCTCGTACTACGACGAGGCGGAGAAGCAGGAGATCTCCTACAAAGTCACCGGGACCAAGGTCGGCCTCGCGATGATGTACGTCGCCGGGATGGTGAGCGCGCTGCTCGGGATCGGGTCGGGCGCGTTGAAGGTGCCGGCGATGGACCTCGCGATGCACCTGCCGATGAAGGTGTCGACAGCGACGAGCAACTTCATGATCGGCGTGACTGCCGCGGCGAGCGCTGGCTTCTACTTCGCGCGCGGCCAGATCGACCCGATCATCGCGGCGCCTGTCGCCGTCGGCGTGCTCGGCGGCGCCATGCTCGGCTCCCGTGTCCTCGGCAAGATCACGAACACGTCCGTGCGCATCATCTTCGTCGTCGTGCTCGTCGTCGTCGCGATCGAGATGCTCCAGCGGGGGGTGCTCTAGATGACGGAGACGACACCGACAGGAGCTGCCGGCGGGGATCTCGCCGCAGGGGCCGCTGGAGCCGGTGCAGTGGACGCCGCCATCGCCACAAGCGCCGGTGGCGGAGAGCGACCACCGCGCAAGCGAGAGGTGAACGAGGAGAAGGTCCGACAGTCCGAGATCGCGATCAGCCTCGTCCTGCGGATCGGCGTGAGCGTCGCGGTCGCCCTCGTCATGGCCGGTCTCGGGCTGACCTTTGCTCGCCACCCGGGCTACGCGCACCTCTCGGGCAGCTCCTACCACCCGCTCACCAGGCTGGGCGCGAAGTTCCCGCACACGATCGGCCAGCTCGGCCACGCGCTCGCGATCGGCGACGGGCGGGGCCTCATCGGTCTCGGTCTGGTCGTGCTCATCGCGACACCGGTGCTGCGCGTCGCGGTCGCGGTCCTCACCTTTGCCTACGAGAAGGACCCGCCGATGACGATCGTCACGCTGTTCGTCCTCGCCGTGCTCGTCGGCTCGTTCTTCGTCGGCGGCGCGTGACTGCTCGGCCCCCCGACCGCTCGAGCCCGCTCCCGCTCTGGTCGCAGGTGCTCGAGGACCTGCGACGCAGGGTTGCGGTCGGCGAGCTCGATGCCGGTTTCCCGACCGAGGAGGAGCTGACCCGGGACTACGCGGTGAGCCGGCACACCGTCCGCGAGGCCTTGCGCAGGCTCGAGGCGGACGGCTTGTTGATCCGCGAGCGCGGTCGCGGCACGACGCTCGCGCGCCCGCAGTTCGAGCAGCCACTTCGCGCGCTCTACAGCCTCGCGCGCACGGTCCGCTCGACGGGGCTCGAGGAGCGTAGCGACGTGCGGGCGCTCTGTCTCGTCCCGGCAGGGGACGCCGCCGAGGTGCTCGGGGTCGATCCGCGCGCGCACGTCGTCTACCTCGAACGCCTCCGCTACGCCGGGGACGAGCCACTCGCCCTCGACCGGTCGTGGCTGCCAGCGGACCTGGCCGAGCCGATCCTGCACGCGGAGCTGAGCGCAGGCTCGATCTACGACGTGCTCGCGACCTCGTGCGGCCTGCGCGTGACCGGCGGGTGGGAGCGGATCCGCCCGCTCAATCCTTCCGACGACGAGCGCCGTCTCCTCGCGCTCCCGGCGCGCGAGGCGGTGTTTGGCATCGAACGGCTAGCCCTCGCAGCCGGTCGAGCCGTCGAACGGCGGCACAGCCTCGTGCGGGGCGACCGGTACTCGTTCCTCGCAGAGTGGGACGAGCCAGTGCTTGCCGTCAGGAGGTAGCTGTGCCCGCGCGGGCCGATTCCGAGTCGGCTCCGCCGGGAGCGCTACCCCAGCTGTCGGTGTCGAAGGCCCCGACTGTCGGCCGCACGGCCTCCGCAGCCTCGGCCGCGACCTCCGGGTTGCCCGGTGCCGGGTAGTCGATCGCGTAGGGCTCAGGCGGGACGCTGCCGAAGTCGTGGATCGTGCGTGGCGCCACCATCGCCGTGATGGCCGAGCCACCGGTGTACCAGTGCGCGGACACGGCGAGGATCGCACGTGGACGCGGTGGCGCGGCACCGAGGGCGCGCCAGGTCCTGCTAGCGCGGTTGTCCTCGATCGCGTTCATCGGACTGCCGTGGCCGAGGAACAGTGCAGGCATGTCCGGAGCCGGAGCCGGAGCCGGAGCCGGAGCCGCTTCCGCGGGCGCGCCTGGCGAGGGCCTGGCTTGCGCGTCGTCGCTCGGCACGTCCTGTCCTCCTCGCTCTCCGACGATGGCGACAAGGTGCCGATCCCGCAGCCTTTCTCGTCGTCTCGTCGGCCGGCTACTGGCACTACCCCTCCGGCATCGCTCGCCGGCGAGAACAAGGGTCGAACGGACCTAGCCGCTGCGGCGGGGGAGGAGGAGAATGCGCGTGTGGCTCGCCCTTTTGCGCGCGTCGTGCCGTCGGTCCCGGCAGGTCCTGGTGGCGACATGGCGGCCTCGTCCGTCCCCGGCGCACGCGACTGGGTCGTGCTGGCGGTGCTCTGCGTGAGCCTTCTCGTCGTCAGCCTCGACAACACGGTGCTCAACGTCGCCCTCCCGACGCTCGTGCGTGACCTGCGCGCCAGCGACACCGAGCTCCAGTGGATCGTCGACGCGTACTCGATCGTCTTCGCCGGGCTGCTGCTCGTCGCCGGAAGTCTCGGTGACCGGATCGGGCGCAAGTGGGTCTTTCTCGCCGGGCTCGGCGTGTTCGCGAGCGGGTCGGCGGCATCTGCCTTCTCGGGGAGCCCGGGTGCGCTGATCGCCGCGCGTTCCTTCATGGGAATCGGCTCGGCGGCGATCATGCCGTCGACGTTGTCGATCCTCACGAACGTCTTCACCGACGACGCCGCACGAGCCAAGGCGATCGGGATCTGGTCAGGCACGACCGGGCTCGGCATCGCCATCGGCCCGATCGTCGGTGGCTGGCTTCTCGACCACTTCTGGTGGGGGTCGGTGTTCCTCATCAACGTGCCGATCGCGCTCGTCGGGCTCGTCGCGACCGTGCTCGTGGTGCCGAACTCGCGGAACCCTGTCGCGGGAGCGCCCGACGGGCTCGGCGCGATCGCATCGGTCGCCGGTCTCGGGCTGCTGCTCTGGGGGATCATCGAGGCGCCCGAGCGGTCGTGGAGCTCGCCACTCGTGGTCGCTGCGATCGCCGGTGGCCTCGCGGTGCTCGCGGCTTTCGTGTGGTGGGAGAGCCGCATCGACCACCCGCTGCTCCGGCTCGAGCTGTTCGGGAGCCGTCGCTTCAGCGCGGCGATCGGGTCGATGGCGCTCGTGCTGTTCACGTTGCTCGGCGCGCTGTTCCTCCTCACGCAGTACCTGCAGTTCACGCTCGGCTACTCGGCGTTCCAGACCGGGCTGCGGATCGGTCCGATGGCGCTCGTCATCCTCGTCGTCGCGCCGAGCTCGAGCCTTTTGGTTCGCAAGCTCGGGACGAAGGTCGTCGTCTTCACCGGGATGGGAATCATCGCCGCCGGAATGGCCATGATCTCCTACACGACGGTCGCCGGCTCGTACGTCGAGGCCCTCCCGGCGTTCATGCTCGTCGGCGTCGGGACGGGTCTCGCGTTCGCACCCTCGACGGAGTCGGTGATGGGGTCGCTTCCGCTCGAGCAGGCCGGGGTCGGTGCCGCGACGAACTCGACGGCGCTGCAGGTCGGTGGAGCGCTCGGCGTCGCCGTGCTCGGGAGCCTGCTCAACACCCGCTACCAGGATCACCTCGCCCCGGTGCTCGCGCACGAGACGATGCCGCCCGCAGTGCACCACGCGATCCTCGGCTCGCTCGGCGGTGCCCTCGGCGTCGCGCAGCAGATCGGGGGAAGTCTCGGCACCGCCTTGTCGTCGCTCGCGCGCGCCGCGTTCGTCAGCGGTCTCGACCTCGCGTGCCTCGTCGGCGCAGCGGCCGTCGGCGTCGGGGCGCTCGTCGTGCTCGCGCTTCTGCCGAGCCGGCCCGGAGCTCGGCCCGGAGCCCGGCTCGCGGGAGCAGACTGGGAGGGCGGATCGCGTGACGGCGGGCCGATCACCAAGGGCCAGCCGGGAGGTGGGGCACGGTCATGACAGGAGAACCGCGCATCTGGACGGTCGAGATCGCGTTCACCGAGGACGGCGAGCGGACGCGAGCGGACGCCCACCTGCGCGCGGCAGGGCACGACCTCTCTGGTTGGGGACGGGCCCGGCGGAGCAGTCGGGACCCCGACGTTCCCGTCGTCGGCGAGGACGTGGCGGCCGCGCGTGCGCTGGTGGATCTCGCCCACCAGCTGACCGTGGACGCGCTCGAGGTGATCGAGACCTTCGAAGACGACGACAGCGCGGTACCGCCGAGCTGCTAGCCAGGTACCGCGGTACCGCGGGTCATGCGGCGAGGGCGTGGACTGCGGGGAAGGGACTGCACGTCACGGCGTCGCGCGGCTCCACGGCGACGGGTAGCGCCTCGCCCGCCGTGTGCATGCGGGGCACCGGGTCGACGACGCATGTCGCGTGCGCACCGGGACGCGCTCGCTGCTGGCGTCGAGGTCGGTGTCACTGCGCGGGCTGGCGCAGCGCGCTGTGCTGGCTTGGGGCATGCCCTCGTCGAGCCACTGGCGCGCACGGCGATAGCCGAGCTCGGCGAGCCGTCCCGACTGGTCGAGCGCCGCGAACGGCACGGTCACCTCGAGCGGTGGGACGACCTTGACCTGCAGGCTCTCGTCGACGCAACGGTAGGTCCTGCGAGGCCTGCGCAGCCGGAGGTCCTCGATCTGCGTGGCTGTTGTGGCCAGGACGATCACCTCGGTGCCACCGAGAGTGACGGCTTCGCACAGCGGGACGTCCGACGCGACCGCGCCGTCGACGAGCAGACGACCCCCGACGCAGACCGGTGGGAGAAGGCCCGGCACTGCACTGCTCGCGAGGAGAGCGGTGGTCACGTCTCCGGACCGGAGCAGCACCGGTTCGCCCGAGCCGAGGTCGGTCGCGACGACGGCAAGGGGGACAGGAGACTGCTCGAGGAGAGGGAAGCCGACGAAGGAGTCGAGGAGCGCGCGCAGCGGCTCGGCGTCGAAGATGTAGCCCTGGCGACCCGCGAGCCCGCGCACGAGCGTGCGTGGGTGGACGCCGAGGACGTCGCGGCGGCGCAGGGAGGACCAGAGGCGCGCGATGTCTGCGACCCCGTCCGGACCGGGGTGCCCAGCGAGGAAGGCACCGTTGATCGCGCCGATCGACGATCCGACGATGAGGCCGGGCTCGATGCCTGCCTCGGTGACGGCGCGGAGCATGCCAACTTGGATGGCACCGAGGTTCCCGCCGCCGCTCAGGACGAACGTCGGCCGAGCGACTGCCGGGAAGGGCCCAGTCGCGCCGAGCCTCGTCGCGGAGCCGACGGTTGTCGATCTCGTGTCGACCGTCCGCCCGTCTTGCGCGTGGTGCTCAGTTCCATCCATACGGTTGTCTAACCCTGGGGTGTGGGACGTCTATTCCTGCAGTCGTGCCTGCACGGTCGGCGACAGGTCCGAGGTAGCGTCGGGCAGTGCTGGTTCCTCCCGTCGTCGACGTCGCGTGGCTGGACTCGACCGCGTCGCCCGTCGTGCTCGCCGACGTCCGCTGGTACCTCGACGGCCGGTCGGGGAGAGTGGCCTACGACGCCGGGCACCTGCCCGGGGCGATCTTCGTCGACGTCGAGCGCGACCTGGCCGGTCCGCCGGACCCACGGCACGGCCGACATCCGCTGCCGTCCCCGGCGTCTTTCGCCGAGGCGCTCTGCCGGCTCGGGATCGGCGACGACGACGTCGTCGTCGCCTACGACGACGACGGGGGCGCCGTCGCCGCGCGTCTGGTCTGGATGCTGCGTGTGACCGACCGGCGCGCCGCGGTCCTCGACGGGGGCATCACGTGCTGGCCCGGAGAGCTCGAGGTGCGCCCGAACGTGCGGAGCCGCGCCGCTGCGACCGTGCGGCCGTGGCCCCCAGATCGCCTCGCGTCGTCCGACGACGTGGCGAGCGGTGCCCATCTCGTGGTCGACGCGCGCGCACCAGAGCGCTACCGCGGCGACCACGAGCCGGTCGACCCTCGTGCCGGCCACGTGCCTGGCGCCCGCAGCCTGCCGTGCCGGGAGAACCTCGACGGCGCGGGCCGTTTCCTCTCCCGTGCCGAGCTGGGTCGACGCTTCGAGTCGATCGGCGTGTCGGCGGAGACGAGCGTCGTCGCGTACTGCGGCTCAGGTGTGACCGCATGTCACGAGCTGCTGGCCCTCGAGCATGCCGGCTTCGCGCCGGGCCGGCTGTATGCAGGCTCGTGGTCGCAGTGGAGCAACGACCCGTCGCGGTCGGTGTCGACGGGGCCGGATCCAGGCTGAGCGCGGCGCGGTCGCGGGTGCAGCGCTCAACTCGACCGTCGTCGGACCGTTAGGCCTGCATGAGCGCAACGGCAGTCGACGAGCTCGGGACGAAGTTGTTCGCAGGCGGAGCGAGCCCGGGCGCACAGGCGAGTCGGCTCGCCGACGACCTCCTCGATCGTGCCGGCATCGCGCGAAGCGTGCTCGAGGCACTGCCGACGAACGTCTTGATCGCGAATCCCCAGCTCGAGCTCGTCTACCTGAATCCGTATGCGACGCGCACGATGCACGCGCTCGGCGGGGAGATCCAGGCGGCGTTCGGGGTCCGCGAGGGCCAGCTCCTCGGTGGCAGCATCCACCGGTTCCACAAGAACCCGGCGCGCGTCGAGGGGATCCTCCACTCGAGAGCATCGCTGCCGCACGAGGCGGAGCTCGGCTTCGGTACCGTCGTGCTCCACGCGGCGATCAACGAGGTGCGGGGCGCCGCCGACGAGCTCGTCTGCTACGTCGTCGTCCTAGAGGACGTCTCGGCAAAGCGAGCGGCCGAAGTGCGCGCAGGCGAGCTCGCGCGGAGCGTGCGCGACTTCGAGAAGGTGAACGGGACGATCCAGACGATCGCGGCGGCGACCGAGCAGATGTTGGCAAGCGTCGCAGAGATCGCCCGAAGCGCAGGGCAGGCCACCTCGACCGCCAAGGAGGCCGTGCGGGCGGCAGCGGAGACCGAGGCGACCGTGTCGAGCCTCGGCGAGGCGAGCGCGCAGATCGGCTCGGTCGTCAAGCTGATCACCGAGATCGCCAGCCAGACGAACCTGCTCGCGCTCAACGCGACGATCGAAGCCGCCCGGGCCGGCGACGCCGGTCGTGGCTTCGCCGTCGTCGCGAGCGAGGTCAAGGAGCTCGCGCGCGGCACTGCGGAGGCAACGGGCAAGATCGGCAACATCGTCGAGGAGATCAAGCGCAACACGGTGAGCGCGGTCGGGGCGATCTCGTCGATCTCGGGCGTCATCGGCCGGATCGACGAGATGCAGGGCACGATCGCTGCAGCCGTCGAGGAGCAGAGCGCGGTGACGGGCGAGATCAGCCGCAACCTCGCCGAGGTGTCGAGCCGGGTCGACGAGATCATCCGGATCGCCGGGACGACGGCATCGTGATCCGAGGCCGGGGCGAGACGCTCCGGCCAGGTAGACTGTGATCTGATGGAGGTCCTGACCTGAGATGAGCCGGGCCCTCCAGCTCGACCTGTACGAGATCACGATGGCGTCGAGCTACCTGCGGCGTTCGATGGTCGGTCCCGCGACGTTCAGCCTCTCGGTGCGACGGCTCCCTCCTGGCTGGGGATACCTCGTCGCCGGGGGCTTGGAGGACTGTCTCACCTACCTCGAGCAGATGTCGTTTGCCGACGACGACCTCGCCTACCTCGACAGCGTCGGGGTCGACGCCGCAACTCTGCGAGCCCTCGCCGAGCTCCGCTTCACCGGCGACGTCTGGGCCGTCCCCGAAGGGACGGTCGTCTTCGCAGGAGAGCCGCTTCTCGAGGTGACCGCGCCGCTGCCCGAAGCTCAGCTCGTCGAGACATATTTGCTAAATATGTGCACATTCCAGACAGCCGTGGCGACGAAGGCGGCGCGCTGCACGAGCGCGGCCGCGGGCAAGATCGCCCTCGTCGACTTCAGCCTCCGGCGGACCCAGGGGATGGACGCCGGTCTGTCGGTGGCGCGGCTCTCGGCCATGTGCGGGTTCGTCGGCACGAGCAACGTCGAGGCGGCACGCCGTTTCGGGCTCGAGCCCTCCGGGACGATGGCGCACTCCTACGTCGAGGCCTTCGAGGACGAGACGGAGGCCTTCACCTCCTTCGCGCAGGACCATCCGAAGCGCGCGACGTTCCTCGTCGACACCTACGACCCGATCGAGGGTGTGCGGCGGGCGATCGAGGTCATCTGCGCACGCGGTCTGCAGTCGAGCGCCGCCTTGCGCATCGACAGCGGCGACCTCGGGGAGCTCGCCCGGGTCGCCCGGTCCGAGCTCGACGGCGCAGGGCTCGGCGACGTCCGGATCTTCGTCTCCGGGGGCCTCGACGAGCACGACCTCGCGCGCTTCGTCGCCGCCGGCGACCCTATCGACGCAGCGGGCATCGGGACGCGCCTCGGTGTGGTGGCGGATGCTCCCTACCTCGACTCGACGTACAAGCTCGTCGAGTATGCAGGTAGGTCCGTTGCGAAGCTCTCCACCGGCAAGGCGACGCTGCCAGGGGCAAAGCAGGTGCTGCGGCGCCCCGGCTTCGACGACCGGATCGCCCGGCGGGGCGAGGAGCCGGAGCCGGGGGAGGAGCCACTGCTCGAGCTCGTCATGGGCTCAGGGCGACGGGTCCGCCCGGCCGAGCCGCTGGCGGTCAGCCGCGAGCGCGTCGCGTCCGAGCTCGCGCGCCTCCCCGCGCAGGTCCGTGCGCTCGCCGGAGCAGTCGCACCGGAGCCGGCGCCGACGGCTGCGCTCCAGGCCTTGACGGAAAAGGTCTGGGGAGCAGCGCGGCGGCGCTCGGGCGCGCCCGCCGAGCGTGGCGGCGCGCCCGGTGCGGGGTCCGACGTCGAGCCCTGATCGCCGGCCGGTGCGGCCGGGCTCCGCCGTCAGCACGACCGCACGGAGAGCGAGCTGGAGCCAGGTCGCACGCTCGCTCGCCGTGCGCGACTTCCGACGCTGGTTCGTCAGCCAGGTCGTGTCGACCTCCGGCTCGATGACGCAGTCCGTCGCGCAGGCGTGGCTCGTGCTCCGCATCTCGGGTCGTGGGATCGACCTCGGACTTGTCTCCGCCTTCACGATGCTGCCGGTGCTGCTCGGCTCACCGCTCGCAGGGGCGGTGGTCGACCGTGTCGACAAGCGCCGGCTCCTCGTCGCGACACAGGTGAGCTTCACGGCTCTCGCCCTCCTGCTCGGCGCGCTGACCTCGTCCGGGCTTGTCCGGCTCTGGATGGTCTTCGCGCTGGCCTTCGCCCTCGGTGTCGTCAGCGCGCTCGACGGCCCGGCCCGTCAGGTCTACGTCCTCGACCTGGTCGGCGCCGACGGTGCAGGCAACGCGATCGGGCTCAACGAGGTCGTCCTCAACGTCTCGCGCGTCCTCGGACCCGCCACCGGTGGGGCGCTGCTCGCGACGATCGGCGTCGCTGCCTGCTTCTACGTCAACGCAGCGACTTTTGTCTTCCCGATCGCCGTGCTCGTCGCGCAGGGCCGCCACGCGACCAATGGCCCCAGGGGGGCCGAGAGCCAAGTCCGCCGCTGGCGCGCCGCCCCGGCTGGCGCGGCGCTGGTGACGGGTCCGGGATCGCCCGGCCGGCACGGGCGCGCGCTGCGCGAGGGGCTGGTGTACGCGTGGCGCACGCCGGTCATCCGCTACGGGCTGCTCCTCGCGGCAGCGAGCGGCATGCTGTTCAACCTGAGCGTCGCGCTTCCGCTGCTTGCGACCGAGGACTTCCACGTCGGCGGCGGCGGCTACGGTGCGATGCTTGCGGCGTTTGGCGTCGGCGCGATCGGTGGCGCCGGCCTGGCGGCATCGGCCGGCGAGCGCCCCTCGGGGCGACGCGTCCGGCTGCTCGCTCTCGCGGCCGGCTGCGCGGTGCTCGTCGGTGCTGCAATGCCGGATCTCGTGGCCGAGCTCGTCGCGCTCGTCCTCGTCGGGCTCACGGCGATCTGGTTCATCGCGCTGGCGAACACCGTCGTCCAGCTGCGGTCTGCTCCGACGCTCCGCGGCAGGATGATGGGACTGTGGGTCATGGCGCTCCCCGGTTTCGGTGTCGTGACCGGGCCGCTCACCGGGTGGGTCGCGCAGGTGCTCGGCGCGAGGGCGGCGTTTGGCCTGGCCGGCGTCGCCCTGCTCGCGACTGGTGTCGCAGGGTGGCGTGCCTACGGGGCCGCGGACATCTACGAGATCGGCGGCCCGGCGACGGTCGCGCCCGGAGCGGAGACAGCCTGAGCGGAACGGCCCGAGGGACCGAGCCGGAGAGGAACGATCGCAGCAGGCACGGCGTGGCGGTGACGGTCGTTGCGCTCGCCCGTGTCCTGGCCACGAGCGTGCATCGGCAGGCGGCGCACTCTAGGCTCGCTCGCCGTGAACGAGGAGACGACTGGTGGGGGCGCGGGGCATAGTCGTGGTGCGCCCCTCGCGATCGGGATCGACTACGGCACCGAGTCGGGCCGGGTGCTCGTCCTCGACCTCGCGTCGGGGTCCGAGCTCGCGGTCAGCGAGGTCCGCTACAGCCACGGCGTCATCGAGGGGACTCTCCCGGGGACGGGCGAGGCGCTCGGTCCGGACTGGGCACTGCAGGACCCGCTCGACTACGTCGAGGTCCTCGAGCGCGGCGTTCCCGAGGCGCTCGCCCGCGCCGACGTCGACCCGGCGCGAGTCGTCGGGCTCGGGATCGACGTGACGTCGTGCACCGTGCTTCCCGCGACAGCTGCCGGCACGCCGCTGTGCACGATGCCGGACTGGCGCGGCCATCGGCACGCGTGGCCGAAGCTGTGGAAGCACCACGGCGCACAGAGCTACGCCGACCGCCTCACGGAGGTCGCGCTCGAGCGGGGCGAGCCATTCCTTGCCCGCTATGGCGGCCGCATCTCCTCGGAGTGGTACTTCCCGAAGCTGCTCGAAGTCTTCGACGAGGACCGTGCTGTCTACGACGCCACCGACGCGTTCGTCGAGGCCACTGACTGGATCGTCTGGCACTGCACGGGAAGGCTCGTCCGGTCCGCCTGCGCCGCGGGCTACAAGGCCTTCTGGTCCGCACGAGCCGGGCTGCCACCTGTCGAGTACTTCACGGCGGCCTACCCCGGCTTCGACCGGCCGGGCGAGAAGCTCGGCAGCGCCTTCGCTCCGCTCGGCGGCCGCGCCGGGACGCTCCGGCCGGAGGTGGCGTCCCGGCTCGGCCTCCCGGACAGCGTCGCCGTCGCTGTCGGCAACGTCGACTCGTTCGTGTCCGTGCCCGGCGCGGGCGTCGAGAGCCCGGGGACGTTCGTGATGGTCATCGGGACATCGATCTGCGACATGGTCGTCAGCCCGACCGAGGTGCTCCTGCCCGGCATCACCGGTGTCGTCGCCGACGGCATCCTGCCGGGCTCTTTCGGCTACGAAGCCGGCCAGCCTGCGGTCGGCGACATGTTCGCCTGGTACGTCGACCGCCTGCTCGGCACCGGCGCCGCCGACCGCTCGGCGCGCTATCGCGCGCTCGAGGCGGCCGCTGACGCGCTCGCGCCCGGCGCGACCGGGCTCGTCGCGCTCGACTGGTGGAACGGCAACCGGTCGGTGCTCGCCGACGCCGACCTGTCCGGGGTGCTCGTCGGTGCGACCCTCGCGACGAGCCCGGCGGAGGTCTACCGCGCCCTGCTCGAGTCCGTCGCCTTCGGCAACCGCCGGATCGTCGACAACTTCGCCGAGCACGGGCTCGGCATCGACACGATCGTCGCCTGCGGCGGCATCGCGGAGAAGAGCCCCGGGCTCATGCAGATGCTCGCGGACACGACGGGACGGGTCGTCGCTGTCGCGGGGTCTCCCCAGATCCCGGCGCGGGGCTCGGCGCTGTACGGCGCGGTCGCTGCCGGTGCGGCAGCCGGTGGCTACGACGACATCGGCTCCGCGGTCCGAGGGCTCGCGCCAGCGGTCGCGCGGACCTACACGCCCGACCCGGCGGCCGGCGCGGTCTACGACGAGGTCTACGCGATCCACCGCGGACTGCACGACTTGCTCGGGCGTGAGCACGTCGAGTGGATGCACGGGCTCAAGCGGCTCCGCCGCCGCGTGGTGGCGTCCGTGCCCGGCACCGGAACAGGAGCGACGCGGTGATGGCCCAGGCCAGGCAAACGGTGCCCCGCAGCTTGCGCGAAGAGGTGCTCGAGGCGAACCTCGCCCTTCCCGCGCACGGACTCGTGGCGTTGACCTGGGGAAACGTGAGCGGCATCGACCGCGAGAGTGGCCTCGTCGTCATCAAGGCAAGTGGTGTCCCCTATAGGTCGATGACGCTCGACGACATGGTGGTGGTCGACTGCGACGGCACGGTCGTCGAGGGCCGGCGCCCGTCGACGGACACCCCGACGCACCTCGCGCTCTACCGCGCGTTCCCCGACCTCGGCGGGGTCGTGCATACCCACTCGACGTGGGCGACGGCATGGGCACAGGCCGAGCGGGAGATCCCGATCCTCGGCACGACCCACGCGGATCTCTCGCCACGCGCCGTGCCGCTCGCGCGGCCACTCAGCGACGACGAGGTCGCAGGTGCCTACGAGGCGAGCACCGGGACGGTCGTGGTCGAGGCGATCGGCGCGTCCACCCCGACAGAGGTGCCGGCCGTGCTCGTCCGCTCGCACGGTCCGTTTTGCTGGGGACCCAGCGCGACGGCCGCGGTGGAGAGCGCCGTGACGCTCGAGGAGGTTGCGAAGATGGCCCTGTTGACCGAGATGCTCCGGCCGGACGGTCCACCGCTCGCCGACGCCGTGCGGCGCAAGCACTACGAGCGCAAGCACGGCCCGCACGCCTACTACGGCCAGTCGTCGTGACGGCACCCGCGCCCGCGACGCCGGGAGCGGACCCCTCGGGACCGTGCCCGTCCTGCGGCCTCGAGCACGCCGTCGCGATCGAGCAGGTCGTGATCGGACGTGACGCACGCGACCGGCTCGGTGCGTACCTCGACGCGAAGCACTGGCGGAGCGTGCTCGTCGTCGAGGACGTCAACACCGCCGACGCGCTTGGCGACGCGCTCGCAGCGGAGCTCTCCGCGGCGGGCCACTCGGTCGCTGTCCAGCGCTTTCCCGACCACCACGGCCTGCTCGCGGACGAGCAGGCGGTCGGAGCCGTGCGCGATGCACTCGCGTCCGCGCAGCCCGACGCCGTCCTTGCTGTCGGCTCGGGAGTCCTCAACGACGTCACCCGCTACGCGACCTTCCTCGACGGCTTCGCGTACGTGAGCGTCCCGAGCGCGCCGTCGATGGACGGCTACGCCTCGAGCGTTGCGGCGATGCAGTTCGACGGGCTCAAGGTGACGCTCCCCGCGCAGGCGCCGCTCGCCATCTTCGCCGACTCTGCGGTGCTCGCTGCGGCGCCGCGTGAGATGATCGTCTGGGGCTTCGGCGACCTCATCGGCAAGGCGACGGCGCGCTTTGACTGGGTGCTCGGCCACGCGGCCTCTGGCGAAGCTTTCTGCGAAGCCGTCGAGGCGCGCGTGCTCGTGCCGTTGACACGCTGCGTCGACGACGTCGCGCAGCTTCTCGCGGGCGACGAGGACGCCGTCGTCGCCTTGACGACCGGGCTCGTCGAGTCGGGCATCGCGATGGCGATGATGGGCAACTCGCGGCCCGCGAGCGGCTGCGAGCACCACGCGTCGCACTTCTGGGACCTGCTCGCGTTCCGCGGGCTGCGCGCGCACGCCCCGCACGGGCTCCAAGTCGGCTACGCGACCCGCTTCGCGAGCGCGCTGCAGGACGCGGCGCTCGCCGGGTTGGCGGAGCCGATGGTGCTGACGCCCGGCGCCGGCGGCGGCGAGGACGAGCGCGCATGGTTCGGCGAGCAGTACCTCGCGCTCGGACCGGTGCGCGACGACAAGCAGGTCTGGTTCGCCACGTATGGCGAGTCCTGGCCGCCGCCGGAGCCGGAGCGCTCCGCAATCGAGCGGCGCCTTGCCGGTGTCGCGGCGAGCTTTCCACGCGTGCGTGTTGCGCTCGACACGGCTGGCATCCCCGCAGGAGCCGGTTTCCTGGGAGTCGACGCTGCCATGCTGCGTGCGACGTTTCGCTACGCGAACAGGTTGCGGAACCGCTTCACGGTCCTCGACCTGCTCGAGAGCCAGGAGCGCCTCGAGGCGCTGCTCGACGAGGTCCTGCCGACCGGCTGAGGGGACCGCTGCCGGGGAGCCGCGGCGAGGGCTCGAACGGCCGGAGGTCAGACCGTCGTCGGCGCGGCGCCCCGTCGGACGGCGAGGCCCGCGAGGAACTCGAGCACGACGCGGTGCGCGTTGTTCACCGTGATCTCCGCGCAGTCGTAGGGCGGGCAGACCTCGACGACGTCGAGCGCGACGAGCGGCACCTCGATCGCGAGCCGTCGGACGGCACGGAGCAGGTCGACCGGGGAGAGGCCGCCGGGCTCCGGCGTGCCGGTGCCCGGTGCGAAGCCCGGGTCGAGCACGTCGATGTCGACCGAGAGGTAGACGGCGTCGCAGCCCTCCATCGCCTGGGCGACGGCGTCGTCGAGAACCGCCTGAAGCCCACGTGACCAGACCTCCTCCATGAGGTGGTAGCGCATCTGCTGCGCGCGCATCCACGAGAAGGTCTCCGCCGGCGGCCAGTACCCACGCAGGCCCACCTGGACGAAGTTGCGCCCGAGCACGGCGCCGGACTCGACGAGCCGGCGCATCGGCGTGCCGTGGCTCGCGAGGTTGCCGTCGATCTGGTCCGCCGTGTCCGCGTGCGCGTCGAAGTGGACGACACCGATGCGACCCCAGCCGTGAGCGGCGGCGACGGCAGATGCGGACGGCCAGGTGATCGAGTGGTCGCCCCCGAGCACGACAGGGACGATGCCGCGGCTCGCCACCTCCGCGACCCGGGAGCGGATCGCAGCGTGGGACTGTTCGACCAAGCCGTGCGGGCAGATCGCGTCGCCATAGTCGACGACCTCGATCTCGTCGAAGATCTCGATGCCGAGGTCGAGATGGAACGTGCCCGGACCGTAGGCGAGCGCGCGCAGGGCGCGGGGACCGAAGCGTGCGCCGGGCCGGTGCGTCGTCGAGTCGTCCCACGGCGCGCCGACGACTGCGACGTCGGGCTGCCAGCGGTCGAGGTCCGACGGCTCGGTGAGCAGGGGTCGCTGCGCGAAGGTGCACATGCCTTGGAACGAGGGGCCGTCGAGCTGGGACCGCATGCCGGGGGGCAGCGAGCGATCGGCCATGGCGTCACCCTAGGTGAAGCCGGGGCGACTCGCGCGTGGCGACGCCGAAGTAGTCTTTCATGGAAGGATCCTTCCGCGAGCGACGCGGACGGTGTGACCGCCAGGAGGCAAGCAATGCAGCAGCGCAAGATCGGCTCCGCGAGCGTCGGAGCGATCGGGCTCGGTGAGATGCCGATGTCCATCGAGGGCCGACCGGACGAAGCGCAGTCGCTCCGCACGATCCACGCGGCGCTCGACGCGGGTGTCACGCTCATCGACACGGCGGATGCCTACTCCCTCGGGGGCGCGGACACCGGCCACGGCGAGCGCCTCGTCGCGAAGGCGCTCAAGACCTGGAGCGGCGACAGCGACGCGATCCTCGTCGCGACAAAAGGTGGCCACCTCCGGCCCGGCGACGGGAGCTGGACGGTCGACAGCACCCCGGCCTACCTGCGGAGCGCTGCCGAGGCGTCGCTGAAGGCGCTCGGCGTCGAGGCGATCGGCCTGTACCAGTACCACCGGCCCGACCCCAAGGTCCCCTACGCGGACGCGGTCGGGGTCTTCAAGGAGCTCCTCGACGCCGGCAAGGTCCGCATGGTCGGCATCTCGAACGCGAACATCGAGCAGATCGACCTCGCCCGTTCCATCCTCGGCGACGGCAACCTCGTGAGCGTGCAGAACCAGTTCTCGCCGTCGTTCCGTTCGAGCGAGGGCGAGCTCCGACACTGCGGCGAGCACGGGATCGCGTTCCTGCCGTGGAGCCCGTTCGGCGGGATCGGCAACGCCGCCGCGCTCCGTGCGAACTTCCCGGCGTTCCCCTCCGTCGCCGACAAGCACGGGGTCTCGGTCCACCAGGTCGTGCTCGCGTGGATGCTCGCGAAGGGCGAGCACGTCGTCCCGATCCCCGGGGCGAGCCGGGCCGAGTCGATCCTCGACTGCGTCGGGGCAGCAGATCTCGTCCTCAGTCCCGAGGAGCTCGCCAGCCTGGACTGAGCCGGGGACGGCGCACAGGGCCCGTTGCCGGCGTCGCCGGCGACGGGCCCACGCCTTGTCGGTCGTCGTGCTCAGTCGCGCCGCGGCGGTAGCGGGACGAAGCCGCTCGTGCGCCGGACGTAGTCCGCGTAGCCGGGCCGGCGATCGGCGATGTCGCGCTCGAGGAGCGCCTTGCCTGATCCTCGAGTGAGCAGCACGCTCATCACGACGGGCGAGAGCGCAGTCAGCGCGCCCGGTGCGCGTGCGGCTGCGATCAGGTAGATGCCCCACCAAAAGCAGGCGTCGCCGAAGTAGTTGGGATGGCGGGTGTAGCGCCACAGGCCACGGTCCATCACCGCCGAGCGGCGGGTCCGGTCCGCGAGGAAGTGGTCGAGCTGCGCGTCCCCGACGGCTTCGAAGGCGATCCCTCCGAGGGCGACGACCGTGCCGAGGACGCCGAGCAGCCCAAACGAGCCGCGCTCGACGAGGGCGAGCTGGACAGGGAGCGAGACCCACCACATGACGATGCCCTGGGGGAGGTAGACGACCCGCAGCGCGTAGCGGTCCCGGTTCCCCGGCGCCCGAGCGAGCAGCGCGACGTAGCGGCGGTCCTCGCCGCTGCGCAGTGCCCTGCGACCGATGTGCGTGGCGAGCCGTACGCCCCAGATCGCGACGAGGCCGACGACGACGAGGCGCCGCGCTGGTGTGCCCTCGCCCGAGGACGCGAGGAGCGCGACGACGGCGACGACGACGAAGCCGAGCCCCCAGATCGTGTCGACGATGCTGTGGCGCCCCGTCACGACGCCGAGACCGAACGCGACGAGCATCGAGAGCGCGACCGCCCCGGCGCTTGCAGCGAGGGTGACGAGAAGGGGGCCGAGCGCGATCGAGCTCACGGATGCAGCACGGTCCGTGTCGGCGCCATCCCGCTCGAGCCGTCCGCAGCCGTACGCACGGCGAGGATCTGGTCGACGCCCGTGCTGCCCCGCTCGAAGCCGATCGCGATGCCCGCGAGATAGAGCCGCCAGACGCGGACCCGCTCGGCGCCGATGAGCGAGATCGCCGCCGGCTCGTTCTCGACGAGCGTCTGGTACCAGGCACGCGCCGTGCGCGCATAGTGCTCGCGCATCGCCTCGACGTCACGGACCTCGAGACCGGCCTGCTCGAGCAGTGCGACCGTCTCGCCGACCGGTCGCATGTGCATGTCGGGCGCGATGTAGGACTCGATGAACGGTCCGCCTCCCGGCGAGGACCTCGGGCGGGACATCTGCTGGACGAGGACGCGGCCGCCGGGTCGGACGTGGGAGGCGAGCAGGGACGCGAAGGCGGGGTAGCCGTCCCGGCCGACGTGCTCACCCATCTCGATCGACGTGACTGCGTCGTGCTCCCCGGCCGGGACGTCCCGGTAGTCGGCCTGGACGACCTCCACGCGGCCGGCGAGCCCGCGCTCGGCCGCCAGGCGGCGCACGTACCCGGCCTGCTCGCTCGAGAGCGTGACCGCCGTCACCTGCGCACCGTGGTGCCCGGCCGCGTGGAGCGCGAGCGACCCCCACCCGCAGCCGAGGTCGAGCAACGTCGATCCGCGCCCGACCCCGAGCTTGGTGCAGACGAGCTCGAGCTTCGCGCGCTGTGCCTCGACGAGAGGCTGGTCCCGTGCTGGCGAGGTGAAGTACGCGCACGAGTACGCCATCGTCTCGTCGAGCAAAAGCTTGTAGAAGCTGTTCGACAGGTCGTAATGGTGCGCGACGACCGCACGGTCCCGCCGCCTCGAGTGCAGTGGGCCGCGGACGCGGACCTCGCTCGCCGGTGCCGGAGGCGGGAGACCGAAGGCGCCGAGCTTCCCGGCGGCCCGAGCCATTCCGAGCCAGGCGCGCCCGCCGATCCGGGGGCGGGACGACCCGCGCGCGCTCGCCGCGCTCCAGACGAGCTCGAGGCTGTCTGCGAGGTCGCCGTCGACGTCGATGTCCCGGGCGACGAAGGCCCGTGCGAGGCCGAGCTCGCCGGGGGACCAGACGAGCCGGCGCAGCGCGTCGCGCGTCGTGACGGTGACGAGCGGTGCGTCGGGCGGACCGGCGAGCGAGCCGTCGAAGCCCCGGACGCGAAACGGCACGACGCCGCCGAAGATCGGTGCCACGAGCTCGAGGATCTGCGCGGCGGCACCGCCGCCACGCGGCGCGCGCGTGCCGGGGGAGCCGGTCGGTGTGCTGCTCTGCTCGGTCGTCGTCACGGACCTCCATTCGGCGCGGGCAGGACGAGCGGATGTCCCTGCGCCGTTAGCCTCCCATCGACTGCTGCCGTCTGCACGGGAGGACCGATGGATAAAGGTGACGTCGTCGAGGACTTCTCGCTGCCGGACGAGACCGGGACGATGCGCTCGCTGTCGGGGCTGCTCGCCGACGGTCCCGTCGTGCTCTACTTCTACCCGATGGCGATGACGAAGGGTTGCACAGCCGAGAGCTGCCACTTCCGTGACCTCGGCGCCGAGTTCGCCGAGCTCGGTGCGCAGCGGGTCGGCATCAGTGCAGATCCGGTCGAGCGCCAGCGTGCGTTCTCCGACAAGCACGCCTTCGACTTCCCGCTGCTGTCCGACCCCGACGGCGTCGTCGCGGCGCGCTTTGGCGTGAAGCGGAGCTTCGGCCCGCTGCCGGTGAAGCGGCGCACCTTCGTCATCGACACCGACTCGCGCGTCCTCGCGGTCATCTCCAGCGAGACGCGCATGGCGGTCCACGCCGACCGTGCTCTCGAGGTCCTGCGCGCACGGACCGCCCGTCCCTGAGCAGCGCTCGCGCGTCGCCCAGCGCTCGCGTGTCGCCAAGCGCTCGCGCTGCGGGATCCGTTGCGCTGCGCCCTCTCGCTAACCTCCACCCCCGTGGCGCGGTCACGGCTGTTCGTCGACCTCGGCCCGCTCCGCAAGTTCCCGCAGTTTCGCCTGCTGTGGTCCGGCTACGTCGTGAGCAGCATCGGCAACCAGCTCACTGTCGTCGCTGTTCCGTACCAGATCTTCCGGATCACCCACTCCTCGCTCGACGTCGGGCTCGTGAGCCTCGCGCAGCTCGTCCCCCTGCTCGCCGGGTCGCTCGTCGGGGGGACGGTCGCGGACCGGATGGACCGCAGGCGCCTGCTGCTCGTCTCGCAGACCCTGCTCGCCTCGACGAGCGTCGGGCTCGCGCTGAACGCGAGCTCGGCACACCCGGCGCTCTGGCCGCTGTTCGTGTGCAGTGCGTGCCAGGCGGGGTTCTCCGGTGTCGACGGGCCGACGCGTGCGGCGATCGTCGTGAGCACCGTCGACCGGGAGTCGGTTGTCGGAGCGAACGCGCTCTGGCAGGTTCTCTACCAGTTCGCGCAGATCGGCGGCCCGGCCGCGGCGGGCGTGCTGCTCGGCAGGTTTGGCCTGCGGCCGGTCTATTGGGTCGACGTCGCGACCTTCGGCGCGTCGCTCGCGTGCATCTTCCGCCTCGCCCGGGTGCCGCCGTCGAGGTCCAAGGCCGACCACGAGCCGTGGCTCTCCGAGGTGGCGGGCGGGCTCCGCTACCTCCGCGGTCACCAGGTCCTCCAGGCGATCTTCCTCGTCGACCTGAACGCGATGGTCTTCGGCATGCCCCGGGCGCTCTTCCCCGCCCTCGGCCTCGTCCGCTTCCACGGCGGCGCCGGGGCGGTCGGGCTGCTCTTTGCCGCCCCGGGCGTCGGCGCGCTGCTCGGGGCGCTCTCGACCGGCTGGGTTGCCGCGATCCGCCGCCAGGGTCTCGCGGTCCTCGTCGCGGTGGGGGTCTGGGGCGCGTCGATCGCGGCGTTCGGGCTCGTGCCACTCTTTGCCGTCGCGCTCGTGCTGCTCGCGGTGGCCGGCGGTGCCGACGTCGTCTCTGCGGTGTTCCGCTCGACGATCTTGCAGCTCGACGCTCCTGACGAGCTGCTCGGTCGCCTCCAGGCTGTCCAGACGGCTGTCGTCACGGGTGGACCGCGTCTCGGCGATCTCGAAGCGGGCGCGGTCGCGTCGCTTTTCGGGACCGAGGTCTCTGTCGTCTCCGGCGGGCTCGCCTGCCTCGTCGGGCTCGCGATCCTCGCCCGGCGGCTTCCTCGCTTCGCGCGCTTCGAGCGGAGCATGCCGAGTGGCGTGGACGGCCCGAGGTCGTCGAGCGGACCGGACGAGGACCGGGGTCGCGACGGTGTGGAAGGGTAGGGAGATGGCGACGACCGGTGACGGGCAGGCGGGCGACGACAAGGCGGGCGGACCACAAATCCGCCGCGTCGGCGTGATCGGCGGGACGGGGCCGGCAGGGCGGGCCCTCGCGGCGCGGCTCGCCGCGTCGGGCCTCGAGGTGCACCTCGGGTCGCGATCGCCAGAGCGTGCCGAGGAGGTGGTCGCCGAGCTGCGCGACCGCTGGTCTGGGCGCGACCTCCGTATGCATGGCGTGGCGAACCTCGACGCGGCGGGAGCGGACATCGTCGTGCTCGCGACGCCGTTCGAGGCGGCTGCGGAGACCGCAGCGGGCCTTGCCGACGCGCTGAGTGGACGCGTCGTGGTGTCGATGGTCAACGCGCTCACCCGCGTCGGGCGCGAGCTCCACGCGCTCGTGCCGGCACTCGGCTCGGTCGCCGCTACGGTGCAGTCCGTGCTGCCGCGCTCGGAGGTGACCGCCGCGTTCCAGCACCTGCCGGCCAAGCACCTCGGCGACCTCGACCACGAGCTCGTCGCAGACGTGCTCGTCTGCGCGCCGAGCCCGAGGTCCGCGACGGAGACGGCCGCGCTCGTCGAGTCCGTTCCCGGCCTGCGCGCCGTAAAGGCGGGCTCGCTCGCCTCGGCGGGGCCGGTCGAGGCGCTCACGGCGGTGCTCGTCAACGTCAACATCCGCTACCGTGCGCACGTGGCCGTGCGTCTCGAAGGCCTCCGGGCAGGGGACGCCTGAGCGCCGTGACGATGCAGCTGTTCGACACGGCCCGTGGGGAGGTCGTGCCGTTTGCTCCCGGCCCGGTCGTGCGGATGTACACGTGCGGCATCACGCCGTACGACTCGGCCCACCTCGGCCACGCGGCGACGTACCTCGCCTACGACATCGTCCAGAGGCGCCTCCGGGACCTCGGGCACACGACACGCTGCGTGCGCAACGTGACCGACGTGGACGACGACATCCTCCGCAAGGCGCGTGAGCTCGGGGTGCACTACCTCGACCTCGCAGCCGAGGAGGTCGCCCGTTTCGGCGAGCAGATGTCGGCGCTCGGCCTGCTGCCCTCCTACAGCGAGCCACGCGCCACCTCGGCGATCCCGGACATCCTCGGCTTCGTCGCGATGGTGCTCGACGCCGGCCAGGCCTATCGCGCAGGCGGGGCGGTGTACTTCGACGTCTCCTCCTTCGACCGCTTCGGCCAGGTCAGCCATCTCGATCGCGCGACGATGCTCGAGCTCGCGCGTGAGCGGGGCGGCAATCCGGACGACCCGGCGAAGGACGACCCGCTCGACTTCGTGCTGTGGCAGCCATCGCTCCCCGACGAGCCGTCGTGGGAGTCGCTCTGGGGACCGGGCCGTCCGGGCTGGCACATCGAGTGCTCGGCGCTCGCTATGCGCGAGCTCGGCCACCCGATCGACCTGCACGGTGGCGGCTCCGACCTGATCTTTCCCCATCACGAGTGCGAGACCGCACAGTCCGAGGCGGCGACGGGCGAGCCCTTCGTGCGCCACTGGATGCACGTCGGGATGGTCTGTCTCGACGGGGAGAAGATGTCGAAGTCGCTCGGCAACCTCGTCTTCGTGGGGGACCTGCTCCGCGAGCACGACGCCGCCGCGGTGCGGCTGGCTCTGCTGTCCCAGCACTACCGCACGAGCTGGGAGTGGACCCCGGCGCTGCTCGAGCGCGCCGAGGAGCGTCTCGAGCTCTGGCATCGAGCGGGTCGTGGTGACGGTGGCCTCGACGCCGTGCGGGCGAGGCTCGACGACGACCTCGATACCCCGACAGCCCTGCTCACCCTCGACGAGGTGGCCGAGTCCGGCCGAGGCGTGTCCGCGGCGGCAGCCCTGCTCGGCGTCGAGGTCGTCGCCGAGGCGAGCCAGTAGGCTGGCGCCACCCGACGGGCCGAGGAGCCGGCCGTCGCCGAGAGCCGAGGAGCCCAGCGAGCCGTTGCCCGAGTCCACGATAGAGGTCGAGCTTCCCGACGGGTCCCGCAAGGTCCTCGCCGCGGGCTCGACGGGATCAGACCTCGCGGCTGCGATCGGTCGGCGCCTCGCGAAGGATGCTGTCGTCGTCGACGTCGACGGCGTGCTCGTCGACTTGTCACAGCCGCTCCACGACGGTGCGACGGTGCGGGTCGTGGTCGCCGGGTCGGACGAGGGTCGCCAGGTGCTGCGCCACTCGACGGCGCACGTGCTCGCCCAAGCGGTCTGCTCTCTCTGGCCGGGCGCCCGCTACGCGATCGGGCCGCCGATCGCCGACGGCTTCTACTACGACTTCGAGCTGCCAGACGGCGCCCGCTTCCACGACGAGGACCTCCCGCGCATCGAGCAGGCGATGCGCGCGATCGTCGCCGAGGACCAGCCGTTCGAGCGGGCGGAGCACAGCGTCGCCGACGGCCTCGAGATCTTCGCCACGCAGCCGTTCAAGCGAGAGATCATCGAGGGCGTCGGCGCGAGCGGAGTCGGCGGCGACGTCGACCCGGAGCTCGCGGCCGAGGCCGGCCCGGTCGTGACGACCTATCGCAACTCCGACTCGTTCGTCGACTTGTGCCGCGGGCCGCACGTCAGCTCGACGAGCCGTCTCGGCCATTTCAGGTTGACCCGCGTCGCCGGCGCGTACTGGCGAGGCGACGAGCACCGTCCCCAGCTCCAGCGCATCTACGGCACGGCCTGGGAGAGCGAGGATGCGCTCGCGGCGCACCTGCACCGCCTCGCCGAGGCGGAGCGACGTGACCACCGCAAGCTCGGCGCGGAGCTCGACCTGTTCTCCTTCCCCGACGAGATCGGCTCCGGCCTCGCCGTGTTCCACCCCAAGGGCGGCCTCGTGCGGCGCGTCATGGAGGAGTACTCGCGGGCGCGCCACGAGCAGGCGGGCTACGACTTCGTCTCGACGCCGCACATCACGAAGTCGCAGCTATTCGAGACGTCCGGCCATCTCGACTGGTTCGCTGAGGGCATGTTCCCCCCGATGGAGCTCGACGGCGGGGAGCGCTACTACCTCAAGCCGATGAACTGCCCGTTCCACATCCTCATCTACCGCAGCCGCCAGCGGTCCTACCGCGAGCTGCCGATGCGGCTGTTCGAGTTCGGCACCGTCTACCGCTACGAGAAGTCCGGCGTCGTCCATGGCCTGACACGCGTGCGTGGGCTCACCCAGGACGACGCCCACATCTTCTGCGCGCGCGCCCAGATGCGCGAGGAGCTGACGTCGCTGCTCGACTTCGTGCTCGACCTGCTCGGCGCGTTTGGCCTCGAGGACTTCTACCTCGAGCTCTCGACGCGTCCGGCGGGCAAGGCGGTCGGCAGCGACGAGGAGTGGGAGGAGGCGACGGAAGCCCTGCGGTCCGTCGCGGTCGCGAAGTCGCTCGATCTCGTCCTCGACGCAGGTGGCGGCGCGTTCTACGGGCCGAAGATATCCGTCCAGGTCCGAGACGCGATCGGACGGACGTGGCAGATGTCGACGATCCAGCTCGACTTCCAGCTCCCGCAGCGCTTCGATCTCGAGTACGTCGGGGCGGACAACGCCCGCCACCGGCCGATCATGATCCACCGGGCACTGTTCGGCTCGATCGAGCGGTTCTTTGGCGTCCTCGTCGAGCACTACGCGGGCGCGTTCCCGACCTGGCTCGCGCCAGTCCAGGCGCGCGTGCTGCCGGTGCGCGACGACCACGAACCGTCGGCGCAGGTCCTGCTCGGCAAGCTTCGCAGCGCGGGTCTGCGTGCGGACTACGACGGCGCCTCGGAGCCGCTCGGCACGCGCATCCGTCGCGGCAAGCTCGAGAAGATCCCCTACCTGCTCGTCATCGGCGACGACGACGTGGCCTCGGGCACGGTCGGGGTCAACGTCCGCGGCTCGGACTCGCCAGAGCGCGGCGTCGCGGTGGCGAGCCTCGTCGACAGGATCGCCGCGGACGTCGCGGCGCGGGCGGTGGCGCCGCCGGCTGCCGTCGGGGACGAGGCGGCGCGGGCGTGAGCCGATGAGCCTCGACCACCTCTGGGCCGGCTGGCGCTCGGCGTACGTGAGCTGGGTGTCCGAAGCCGACGGGCCGCAGCCGAGCCCGGAGGAGGCGTCGAGGCTCGACGCATCTGGCCCGCACGGCCTCGCCCGTCCGGCCGCCAGCAGCGCCGACACGGACGACGAGGAGTCGAGCTGCGTGTTCTGCCGGATCTTCTCGAGCGGCTTGCCCGACGAGACGCGCTTTGTCGTCTGGGAGGGCGCCCACACCGTCGTGCTGCTCAACGCGTACCCGTACGCGAGCGGCCACGTCCTCGTCATGCCGACGCGCCACGTCGGCGACCTCGGTGACCTCGAACCGGACGAGTCCGCCGAGATCTGGGAGACGGCGCGGCGTGCCGTCCGGGCGATCCAGGTTGCCTACAGCCCCGACGGGTGCAACCTCGGCGCGAACCTCGGGCGGGCCGCGGGCGCGGGGATCCCACGCCACGTCCACCTGCACGCGCTGCCGCGCTGGGTCGGTGACACGAACTTCATGACGAGCGTCGCCTCGACGCGCGTCCTGCCCGAGGCGCTCCAGGACTCCTGGGCCAAGCTGCGTGACGCGTGGCCGGCGTGAGGACGCCTCGGCGACGCCGCTGCGAGGTGAGCCGGTGAGCGAGAGCCACGGCATCGGCGCGCTCGCGTTCGAGTCGTACCTCGACACGATCGGGGAGGAGGCCGACCGTCTCGGCCACGCGGCGGAGCAGGATCTCCGAGCCTCGGTGTCGTCGTGCCCGGGTTGGAGCACGACCGACCTGCTCGACCACGTGACGACCGTCTACGAGCGACAGATTGTCCGGCTCGCTGCCGGTGACGCGGCACGAGACGCCGCGCATGACAAAGCCGCGCATGACAAAGCCACACATGGCGGAGACGCGCGTAGCGGCGCTGCAGGTATCGGACCACGTGAGGGCGCTGCCACGGGAGGTCGCGACGCGCTCGACCGGGCGGCCACGCAACTGCTCGCCGCGCTCGCCGAGCTCGGACCGGACGCGCCGTGCTGGAACTTCACCGGCCACGACTGCGTCGCGCGCTGGGTCGCCCGGCGTGTCGCGCTCGAGACGGCTGTCCACCGGATCGACGCCGAGCAGGCGGTCGGGTCCACGACGCCTGTCGAGACCGAGCTCGCGGTGGACGGTCTCGACGAGCGCATCCACGTCGTCTTGCCGCACATGCTGGCTCGTGTGCCGGACGCGACGCTCGGTGGATCGCTCTGCCTGGTCTGCACCGACGCCGATGCGGCGGTCGTCGTCGACGTCGCCGGCGGCCGCGTGCGGGCACGCCGGGGCCGCGGCCCGGCGGACGCGGTCGTCGTCGGGACGGCGTCACAGCTCCTGCTCTACAGCTGGGGCCGCGTCGGCCCCGACGCGCTCGAGCTGACGGGGGACCGTGACGTCGCGCTTGCCTGGTCCGGGCTGCCCGGCTGAGGCGGGACCGGGGAGCTCGCGACCGACCCGGTCCGGTGGCCGTCGGAGCGGCTCTGGTAGCCTTGTCAAGGCGGGACGAGGAGGTTCCATGATCGACGGTCGGCGTGGCCGGACGCGCGAGCCGCAGGGCACGAGTGCAGTGGTCGAGCGCAGAGGGGTCGGTGCCCAGCTCGTCCGCCTCGGCGTCTCTGCGGATGTGGTCACCGCGCTCGGCGTCCTCATCGCCGCGGCCAACGCCGTCGTCATCGGGACGGGGCATCTCTACGTCGCGTGCGCCCTGCTGATCGTCGGAGGGTTGATGGACACCCTCGACGGTGCCGTCGCGAAGGCCGCCGGCTCCTCCTCGCCACGGGGCGCCTTCCTCGACTCCGTCGCCGACCGGGTCGCGGACTCGTTGCTCTTCGGCGGTCTGGCCTGGTACCTCGCGGTCGGCCCCCACCCGGCCGAGGCACTGCTGCCCGTGGCCATCCTCGCCGTCAGCTCGGTCATCTCCTACGAGCGGGCCAAGGCCGAGTCCCTGGGCTTCAGCGCGCGCGGCGGCCTCATGGAGCGCGCCGAGCGCCTCATCGGCTTCGGCCTGGCGATGCTCGTGCACGTCGTGATGATCCCCCTGCTCGTCGTGCTCCTCGTGCTCACGACGGGAACGGCCGTCGGGCGCTTCGTGCGGGTCTGGCGCCAGGCGAGCGGTACCGCGCCCGAAGCGACACCTGCGGCGGCGCGGCGTTGGCGGCGCGGCAAGGTCGAGTCTCGCTGGCGGCAGCTGCGCGAGACGGGAAGTCCGGTGCCCGGGAGGCTCTCCGGCGCTCCGAGCGCTCGTTGGCGCAACCGCCGGCGTGAGGCGCCGCTGTCGACGCGCGTCCGGCGCGTGCTGAGCACCCAGGACGCCGGCCGGGCGAGCCGGCGCAAGGCGCCGCGTGCCGAGCGCTCGGCGCGCGCGCTCGGTCGCCGGGTGGACGACGGTCGCTCCCGCTGACCACGCCTGGGACCCGGCCGAACACCCCTGCCGGTAACGGCGGGCGTCGCGCGTATGTGACCTACCGAATCCTCGCCGCGGCGCTGCGCGTCGCACCTGGCCCGGTCGGGGCCGGAGCTGCCGCGCAGGTCGCCCGCGCGCTCGCACGCCGCTCTCCGGCGCGCCGGGCGGTCGTCGAGGAGAACCTCCGGCACGTCCTCGGACCCGGCGTCGGCCCCGCGGAGCTGGAGCGGACCGTCCGGAGCGCCTTCGCCTCCTACGGCCGCTACTGGGCCGACGCCGCGGCCCTCGACCCGTCCGATCGCCACCCGTTCGCCCGTGGTCTTGCCGTCGACGGCATCGAGCACCTGCGCGCGGCCCAGCGGGCGGGCGTAGGCGCGGTCGTCGCGCTGCCGCACCTCGGCTCCTGGGAGATCGGTGCCGTCTGGGCTGCACGCCAGGGCTTCCCGCTCACGACGGTCGCGGAGCCGGTCGAGCCGCCCGAGCTGTTCGCCTGGCTCGTCGCCCAGCGTGAGGCGCTCGGGATGCGCGTCCTGCCGCTCGGCTCCTCGGCGACCGAGCTGCTCGCGACGCTGCGCTCCGGGGGGTTCGTCGCGCTCCTCGCGGATCGCGACATCGTCGGCGACGGCGTCGACGTCGAGCTGTTCGGGGAGCGGACGACCGTCCCGGCAGGACCGGCCGCGCTCGCGCTGCGCAGTGGCGCCCCGATCATCCCTGCGGGCATCTACCTCGAGCGCGGCGGCGCGCACCGGATCGTCGTCCGTCCGGCGATCCCGGCGGTGCGCGAGGCTCGCCTGCGCGCCGATGTCGCCCGCCTCACGCAGCGCCTCGCCTGCGAGCTCGAGGTGCTCGTGCGGCTCGCGCCCGAGCAGTGGCACGTCTTCCAGCCCAACTGGCCCGTCCGGGACTGAGGAGGGCTCGTGCGCGTCGTCCTCGTGTGCCCCTATGCGCTCTCCTCGCCTGGCGGCGTGCAGAGCCAGGTGCTCGGCCTGGCAGGTGCGCTCGGCGACGTCGGTTGCGACGTCCTCGTCGTGGCGCCGACGGATCGGCCCCGGGTCGAGCCGGACCGGGCGTTCACTGTCGTGTCTGCGGGCGGGACGCTCCGACTCCCTGCGAACGGCTCGGTCGCTCCCGTCGGGCTCGACCCGCGCGCCGGCCGCCGCGCGCTCGTCGCGGTCCGGCTGTGGCAGCCCGACGTCGTCCACCTCCACGAGCCGTTCGTGCCGTTCGTGCCGCTTGCCCTCGCGCTCGGCCGGCACGCGCCGGTCGTCGCCACGTTCCATCGCTCGGGTGTGAGCGCGTCCTACCGGATGCTCGGTCTGGCCCTACGGGCCGTCTACGCCCGCCTCGACGAGGTCGTCGCCGTGTCGGAGTCCGCGCGCGCGTCGCTCGCAGCTGTCGTGGGCGAGGGCCCGTCCCGACGCTGCGGGATCGTGCCGAACGGCGTCGATGTCGCGCGGTTCGCGCACGCTCGGCCCTGGCCTGCGAACGGACCCACGGCGGTCTTCGTCGGACGCCACGAGCAGCGCAAGGGCCTTGGCGTCCTGCTCGCCGCGCTCGGGGAGCTTCCCGACACGGCGCGACTGTGGGTGCTCGGCTCTGGACCAGAGACCACCGAGCTGCGGCGACGCTACGGCGGGGATCGGCGGATCGAGTGGTGCGGCCAGGTCGGCGACGACGAGCTGGCCCGTCGGGTGGCCGGAGCCGACGTGCTCGTCGCGCCGGCTCTCGGAGGCGAGTCGTTTGGCGTCGTGCTCCTCGAGGCCATGGCGGCCGGGACGGCGGTGCTCGCGTCGGACATCCCGGGCTATCGCGACGCGGCGGGTGACGCGGCGCGTCTCACCCGTCCCGGGGACCCGGACGCGCTCGGGCGCGCACTGCGCGAGCTCCTCGTCGATCCGGCGACGCGCGCTTCTCTCGTCGCCGCCGGCCACGAGCGGGCCGGAGCTTGCGCGATGTCGAGCGTGGCCGGTCAGTACCTCGAGCGCTACGCCGTCGTGCGAGGGCGAGGCAGGTGAGCCGTCGGGCGACGCGCGGCGCAGCTCAGAGCTGGCGCGCGGCGCCAGCGCGTGGCAGCACGGGGGCGGTGGTCCGTGCGCTGCGCTGCGCGCTGCGCAGCGCGTCCCGGCACGGACGCGACCGGCGCGACGCGTGCGCCGACTGGCCCGGAGATGCGTTCGGGCGTGCGCGGCCGGGCTGAGGCACCCCGACGGGGCGCGATCGCGGCGGGCGCGCAGGCGGAGCGGTGTCGGCGAGCAGCGCAAGGAAGGCCCGCAGGAGCACGGTGGCTCGCAGCAGGACCGTCGCCCAGGCGGGCCGCCTGGCGCCTCGTCGCGCGCGCGGCACAGTCCGATGCGCCGGGGACGGAACGGTCGAGATGTGCACGAGTTGGCTTACGGCGCGCTGCTCCCGGGACTGGAGTGCCCGGCGAGCTGGTCGTCCTGGGGACCCCGGCTGCGGCACGCGGTGCGGGCTCCTAGACTGGCTGTAGATGGCACGGACCTCGCAGGGCGGACGCAACGGTTCCGAGAGCCGGACTGGCGAGGGCCACAGTCGCCAGAGCCCGAGCGCCGGCCGGTCGAGCGGGGGCCGCTCTGCGGGGCGCGGTCGTGCACCGGTGCGGTCGGGCCCGGGCAATGCAGTCTCGGGTCCAGCTCGTGAGGCGCACCAGGCCAGCTCGCGCCAGGCCAGCGCGCGCCAAGGCGGGGCGCGGCAAGGTCGTGCGCGCCAAGGCGAGGCGAAGAGCGCAGCCGCCCGGTCGGGTCCGGCCGGCTCCGGCGGGCGTGGTCCAGCGGGCCCGGCTCGCGGCGCAACGGCGCGCTCGCCGCAAGCCGGCCCTGTCGTGCGCGACACCCGCGACCTCGGTGCCGGCGCTGCCGTCGCGGCAGGCGCTGCGGCGACTCGCCTCGCGACAGCTGTCCCCTGGGTCGCCGCCCTCCTCGGCGTCGTCCTGCTCGTCCTCGGCGCCGGTGCGAGGGGGGCTGTGGCCGTCGTCCTCGTCGTCGCCGGCGCCGTCCTGGTCGTCGCCGGCGCCGGCGCCGGCGTGGCAAGCCGGCTCATCGGCTCCCCGGCGCGCCTCGCCGCCCGGGTCGGTGGTCGCCCCGTCGACGGTGTCGCCGACGCCGGGCTCGTGAGCACCGTGGACGGTCTCTGCGCGGTCCTCGGCGTGCGCGAGCCGGAGCTGCGCGTCCTCGACGACACGGCAGCCAACGCGATCGTCCTCGGCGCTGGCGCGCCGACTGCCGTGCTCGTCGTGACGACCGGCCTGCTCGCCCTGCTCGACCGGATCGAGCTCGAGGGTCTCGTGGCGCACGAGCTCGCGCACGCTCGACGCGGCGACCTCGAGCGCGCGAGCGCAGCGACGCGCGCGCTCGGTCTTGTCGCGCTGACGAGCGGCGCCGCGGCGCGCCTCGTGCGCACGCTCGCCGGCCCGGACCGCGAGTCCTTCGCCGACCTACGGGCCGTCAACGCGACGCGCTATCCTCCCGGGCTCGCCTCGGCGCTGCACAAGATCGCGGACGCGCCGGTCACGCGCCCTGGTGGGCTCGACACGGTGACGGCGCGCCTCACGGCGGCGCTTTGGTGTGCTCCTCTCGAGGAGGCGGTCGAACGACCTCCTCGACCGGGGGTGCTCGACGTGGGGGAGCGCGCGAGCGCTCTCGACGAGTTGTGACGTCCGACAGCGAGGGAGGCACTGGGTGTCCGGACATTCGAAGTGGGCGACGACCAAGCACCAGAAGGGCGCGAAGGACAAGGCCCGCGGCAAGCTGTTCGCGAAGCTGATCCGCCAGGTCGAGGTCGCGGCGCGCGAGGGCGGCGGCGACATGACGTCGAACGCGACGCTGCGGACCATGTTCCAGAAGGCGCGTGACGCGTCTGTGCCGATCGACACGATCGAGCGTGCCGTCAAGCGCGGGACGGGCGAGCTCGAGGGTGTCCGCTACGAGGCGATCTCCTACGAGGGATATGCCGCATCGGGCGTCGCAGTCATCGTCGAGTGCCTGACGGACAACCGCAACCGCACAGGGTCGGAGATCCGGGCGATCTTCTCCCGCAACGGCGGCTCGATGGCCGAGCCCGGCGCGGTCTCCTGGCAGTTCGAGCGCAAGGGCGTCGTGACCTTGCCGCGCAGCCTTGCGGAGGACGACCTGATGGCCGCCGTGCTCGACGCCGGTGCGGAGGACCTGCGTGACGAGGGCGAGAACTGGGTCGTCTACACCCCGCCGCACGATCTCGCGCAGGTCCGGGGCGCGCTCGAGGAGGCGGGGATCGCGATCGACTCGGCGGAGCTGCAGATGGTGCCGACGACGACCGTCGAGGTCGCGGACGAGGGCACCGCCCGCAAGGTCCTCCACCTGCTCGAGCTGCTCGAAGAGCACGACGATACGGACAACGTGTGGTCGAACTTCGACATCCCTGACGCGATCCTCGAACAGGTGAGCGCCTGAGGACCGGCCGGGTCGACGCTCGGCGATGCCCACCGGTGCCGCTGCGCACCGCGATAGCATCGAACGCGTGTTTGTCCTCGGGATCGATCCCGGCTTGTCGCGGTGCGGCTATGGCTGCGTCGCGCTCGAGGGTGGGCGGGAGCGGGCCGTCGCCGCCGGGGTCGTCACGACCGACCGGGAGCTCGCCCTGCCCGAGCGTCTCGCAACGCTGCGCGGCGACCTGCGCGCGCTCGTCGTCGAGCTTGCGCCCGACGTCGTCGTCGTCGAGCGGGTCTTTTTCCAGACGAACGTCCGCACGGCGATGTCGGTCGGCCAGGCGAGCGGGGTCGCGCTGCTCACTGCGTCGGAGGCGGGATGTGCGATCGCCGAGTACAGCTCGAACGAGGTGAAGCTCGCCGTGGCGGGCTACGGCTCGGCAAGCAAAGAGCAGGTCCAGCGGATGGTCGCGACGCTGCTGTGCCTCGAGCAGCCGCCACGCCCACCCGACGTCGCGGACGCGCTCGCCCTCGCGCTCTGCCACATCGCGTCGTCGCGGGCCTTGCGTCTCAGCGTCGCACGGGTCGCGCCGTGATCGGCTCGCTCCGCGGGGAGCTCGTCGAGCGCGTGGGCGGCGACGCAGCAGCCGATCTCGTGGTCGACGTCGGCGGGGTCGGCTACCGCGTGCTCGTCGGGAACCGCTGCGCCTCCGGCCTCGGCGCCCTCGGCGCGACCGTCGCGCTCGCGATCCACACCCACGTCCGCGAGGGGGCGATCACCCTCTACGGATTCACCGAACCGGCCGAGCGCCGCGCCTTCGAGCTCTTGATCGGCGCGCACGGCATCGGACCGGCTCTCGCGCTCGCGATCCTCGGCGCCTACTCACCGGTCGAGCTCGCGCGGCTCGTCGCGGCGGAAGACCTCGACCGCCTCGCGCTCGTGCCCGGCGTCGGGCGCAAGACGGCAGCTCGGCTCGTCATCGAGCTGGGCCAGCGTGTCGACGAGCTCGCGGGGGAGGGTGCTGACACCCGCGCGGTGGGTGCAGGGGTCGCCGGCGGCGGACTGCTGCCGACGACCGGCGTCCGTGGCGAGGTCGCCGAGGCGCTCGGGGCTCTCGGCTACGGCCCCGAGGAGGTGCGTGGCGCGCTCGCGCGCGTTGCCGACGAGGGAAGTGCCGAGACCCAGCTCCGGGCGGCGCTGCGCGAGCTCGCGCCGGCCCGCCGGTGACCGGCGGCCGGCGACAGGTGGGGCGCCGGTGAGCCCGCGCCGCGAGGTGCTCGGCCCGGCAGCTGGCCCGGCAGCTGGCCCGGCAGGAGGCCGGACGGCAACGGGGGCGAACCTCCCTGTCCTCGCGCCGGAGGAGCCCGCGGCGCAGAGGACGGTCGACCTCGCCGCGACTGACGGCGACGAGACCGTCGAGACGGGGATCCGGCCGCGCCGGCTCGCAGAGTTCGTCGGCCAGTCCTCCGTCCGGAGCCACCTCGAGGTCGTGCTCGAGGCTGCGCGCCGGCGTGGCCAGCCCGTCGACCACCTGCTCTTCGCCGGGCCACCAGGACTCGGCAAGACGACGCTCGCGGGAATCGTCGCGGCGGAGATGGGTGCGGGACTGCGGGTGACCTCGGGACCGGCGCTCGCACGTGGTGGCGACATCGCCGCCTTGCTGAGCGACATGCAGCCGCACGACGTGCTGTTCATCGACGAGATCCACCGCTTGAACCGCGCGGTCGAGGAGATCCTCTACCCCGCGATGGAGGACTACCAGATCGACGTCGTGATCGGCAAGGGTCCCGCTGCCCGGTCGGTCCGCCTCGAGCTCCCGCCCTTCACGCTCGTCGGGGCGACGACCCGGACGGGGCTGCTGACAGGGCCTTTGCGGGACAGGTTTGGCTTCATCGAGACCCTCGAGCTCTATAGCAGGGCCGAGCTCGGGCAGATCGTCCACCGCAGCGCTCGGCTGCTCGGCGTGGCCTGCGACGACGCGGGTGCGGCGGAGATCGCGCGCCGGTCGCGTGGGACGCCGCGCCTCGCGATCCGGCTGCTGCGGCGCGTGCGTGACTACGTCGAGGTGAAGGGCGACGGGATCATCTCCGGTCCGTCGGCGCGCGAGGGGTGCGCGCACTTCGGCGTCGACGAGCTCGGTCTCGACGGGCTCGACAAGCGACTGCTCCACGTGCTCTGTGTCGGCTTTGCCGGCAGGCCCGTTGGCCTGACGACGCTCGCGATGAGCGTTGGCGAGGAGCCGGAGACGATCGAGGACGTCTACGAGCCGTACCTCGTTCAGTCCGGGCTCGTGATGCGCACACCCCGAGGCCGGGTCCCGGGGCCCGCGGCGTGGACCCATCTGGGACTCCCCGACCCTGCCCTCGCCGACCCTGGTCTCGCCGACGAGGTGGGGGCAGCGCGACAAGACGAGCGACTGCCGACGCTGTTCGCCGAGGGCTGATCCCCGTGGCCGAGCCTCGACCGATCGGCCGTCGCTCGGCCGCATCCCCGGTCGCCTGGGCGCCGGAGGTCGCGGGTTGCCTGCCCGGCGGGCGAGGGCAGCAGGTCGCGGCTACAGTGCGACGCGCACTGTCCGCCTGACGACTGGTCCTCTATGCCTGCTCTGCTGTCGAACCTCCATCTCGCACACCTCGCCCCGATCTTCGGTGCTGCGGCGGCGAAGAAGTCCTCCGGCTCGCCGGTCTTCCTGATCCTCATCGTCGTGATGGTCGGCGTCTACCTGCTCTGGCTCCGCCCGCAACGCAAGCGCCAGCAGGCCCAGATGCGCGAGCGGCAGCAGGCCGAGGTGGGCGACGAGGTCGTCACTGCGGCCGGCATCTACGGCAGGGTCGTCGCGATCGACGGCGACCGCGTCTCGGTCGAGGTGGCGCCGGGAATGACGATCGAGATCGCGAAGCGGGCCATGGGCCAGCGCGTCGACCACGCCGTCGACGACGAGCCCGACGACGATCCCGAGCCCGACGACGACGACCACGACGACGACCACGACGGCTACGACGACGAGCACGACGGCTACGATGACGATGCCGACGAAGCCGACGACGACGAGACAGCCGACGACGGCCACGGCGGCCAGAAGCCCGCGCCAGGGAGCTCGTCCTAGGTGCGGCGCAGTCTCCTCACGAGCGTCATCGTCAGCACGCTCGTCTGCGTCGGGATGCTCGGACTGGCGCTCGGCTTCGGCTGGTCTCCGCGCCTCGGCCTCGACCTGCGCGGCGGGCTCTCGGTCACCTACAAGCCGGCTCGCAAGGTGACGAACGCGACCTTGCAGACGGTCGTCAACATCATGTCGGCTCGTGCGAACGCCCTCGGCGTCGCCCAGCCGAGCATCACGACCCAGGGAACCGACGTCGTCGTCCAGCTCCCGGGCGTGAAGAACGCGAACCAGGTGCTCAATACGATCGGGACGACGGCCCAGCTCTACTTCCGCCCCGTGCTGTGCGGCGCGCCGGCCTTTGTTGCCCCGAAGACCAAGTCCGGCACGGCGGTCCCGGTCCACTACACGACGCCGCCGACGTGCCCGGCGAGCTACCAGTACACCTCTGCGTACTTCAGCGCGGCGAGCTCTGGGTACTCGGTGCCGCCGTCGATAGCGGAGTACCCGGCCTACGCGAGCTACGAGACGACCAGCTCCTCCTACGACCAGGCGCACCCGCACGAGAACGTGATCTTGTCGACCAACGGCCAGGGCCAGGCTGCCCGCTACGTGCTTGGCCCGGAGATCGCGAGCGGCAAGATCATCAAGAGCGCGACGGCCCAGCTCTCGACGAGCGGCACCTGGGCGGTCGACTTCAACCTGACAGGCCCCGGCTCGACGATCTTCAACAACCTCGCGTCGAAGTACTACGGACGACTCGTCGCCGACGACCTCGACGGCCAGGTCATCTCTGCACCGGTGATCGCGTCGACGAGCTTCCCCGGCAGCGGCCAGGTGAGCGGCTCGTTCACCTCGCAGAGCGCGAACGCGCTCGCTCTGCAGCTCAACTACGGGTCGTTCCCGGTCCGTATGGTCGCGCTGACGTCCCAGACGGTCTCGGCGAGCCTCGGCTCCGCGTCGCTGCGTGCCGGGCTGCTCGCGGGTGCGCTCGGGCTCCTGCTCGTCATGGCCTACACGATCGTCTACTACCGGGCGCTCGGCATCGTCGTCGTGCTCGGCCTCGCGACGACGGGCGCCTTTCTCTACGGGCTGATCTCCGCCCTCGGAGCGTCCTCGCTCGGTCTTACGCTCGACCTCTCGGGTGTCACCGGCCTCATCGTGTCCGTCGGCATCACTGTCGACTCCTACATCGTCTACTTCGAGCGCCTGAAGGACGAGGTGCGAGCCGGACGCTCGATCCGAGCCTCGGTCGACAAGGGCTTCAAGAGCGCCTACCGCACGATCCTGTCGGCTGACGCGGTGTCGTTCCTCGGCGCTCTCGTCCTCTGGCTCTTGTCGGTCGGCGCGGTGAAGGGCTTCGCCTTCATGCTCGGGATCTCGACGCTCACCGACGTGGCGACGGCCTATGTCTTCACTCGGCCGCTCGTCATCTTGCTCGGGAGGAACCGCATGTTCACCGAGGCGCGCTGGCTCGGGATCGCTCGGGGCCTCGCCCAGACCGTGGAGCCCGCAACATGAGCCCCGATCGCCGCATCCGCCCCGGCTCGGCCCGGGGCGAGGGAGCCGAGCCGACCGCAGCGCCGCCGGCGAGCTCCGAGCTGCTGTCCGACGTCGCTCCGCCGGCTGCTGCTCCGCCGGCTGCTGCTCCGCCGGCGGCTGCTCCGCCGGGTGCGGCTCAGCCCGGTGCCGCGACGTCGCCGGGTGGATCGGGCACCGCACCCGAGACGGCGACCACGACGTCGGCCGAAGCAGATGACGGCGCAGTTGGTGGCGAGCGAGCGGAGCCCGCCGTTGCGCGCACCGTGCACCACGGCTTTTTCCGCCGGCTCTACTTCGGCGAGTCGAACCTGGACTTCGTCGGACGACGGCGGCTGTGGTTCACGCTCTCGACGATCCTCATCCTCGCCGGTGTCATCTCGCTCGCGACGCGCGGTCTCAATCTCGACATCGAGTTCGTCGGCGGGACCTCCTGGACGGTCCAGTCGCCGACCGTGACCGTCGGTCAGGCGAAGTCCACCCTCGCACCGTTCAACCTGAGCGGCTCGACGATCACGGTCCTCGGCGGCACAGGCACGAGCGCGCGATCGCTCGAGGTCCAGGCCAAGATCCCGAAGGGCCAGACCCCGGCCGAGACGCACGCGCAGCTCGTGAAGGTGGAGGACGCGCTCGCACACCTCGCGCACACGAGCCCGCAACAGGTGAGCATCCAGTCGGTCGGGCCGTCGTGGGGCGGGCAGGTGACGACGAAGGCGATCCAGGCGCTCGTCGTGTTCTTCGTCCTCGTCGCGCTCTACATCTCGGTCTTCTTCGAGTGGCGCATGGCGCTCGGCGCGATCATCGCGGTCGTCCACGACATCCTCGTGACGGTCGGCATCTACTCGCTCACCGGCTTCGACGTCACGCCTGACACCGTGGTCGCGATCCTCACGATCCTCGGCTATTCGCTCTACGACACGATCGTCGTGTTCGACCGCGTCCGCGACAACCTGAAGGGCGTCGGTGCATCGGGCAGGCTCTCGATCTCCGACATCGTGAACCTCTCGATGAACCAGACCCTGGCGCGATCGATCAACACCTCGCTCGTCGCGATCATGCCGATCTTCGCCGTGCTCATCCTCGGAGCAGAGATCCTCGGCGCGACGACCCTGCAGTACTTCGGCTGGGCGCTGCTCATCGGCCTCACGTCCGGTGCGTACTCGTCGATCTTCGTCGCATCGCCGATCGTCGCAATGCTGAAAGAGCGCGAGCCGCGCTGGCGGCGCATCCGTGAGCGGCTTGCCCTCCGCAACGAGCACCTCGTGCTGAGCCCAGCCGCGCTGGCAGCCGGCCTCCTCGGTGGCGACGGCGCGAGCGCGGGTCTGCAGCGCAGCCGCACCGCTCGCGCCTCTGCAGCACGGCGAGCGAACGATGCCCGCGTCGCCGTCGGTGGCCATCTAGACGACGCGGGCTCGGCGGGGGAGACCGTTGGTGCGCCGAGCGCACCCGCGCGCTCCTCGGGCGGGAGCGGGGCACGGCGGACCGGGGCCGGCCGCGCCTCGACTGGCCGTCCGAGCGGCGGACCGCGTCGCAAGGGAGGCCGGCGCTGATCGACTTGCGCGCTGCGCGCTCCGACCCGGGCCCCGTCCGCGCCGCGCTCGCGCGCAAGGGCGCAGCTTCGCTCTTCGACGAGCTGCTCGCTGCCGACGCGTCCTGGCGGGAGCGGACGCGGCGGGTCGAGGAGCTGCGGAGCGCGACGAGGCCGAAGGGCAAGCCGAGCGAAGCCGAGCGAGCGGCGCTCGTCGCGACGAAGGCGGAGCTGAAGCTCGCCGAGGAGCAGCTCGCGGTCGACCAGCAGCGGCTCGACGCGCTGTTGGCTCGTGTGCCCAACCCGCCGGACTCGAGCGTCCCGGACGGCGAGAGCGACGAGGACGCCGTCGAGGTGCGTCGCGTAGGCACGCCCTGCGACCCGGGTCGCGCGCTGCGCGACCACGTCGAGCTCGGTGGCTTCGACGTCGAGCGCGGCGCACGCCTGTCGGGCTCCCGCTTCGTCTACCGGATGGGCCCTGTCGCCCTCGTCGAGCTCGCCCTGTATCGCTACGCCCTCGACCGGCTGGTCGCTCTCGACTTCGTACCTGTGCTGCCACCCGTGCTCGTGCGCGAAGAGGCGATGTACGGCACGGGCTTCTTGCCGACCGAGGAGTCGAACCTCTACCGGGTCGAGCCCGACGGCCTCTACCTGACCGGTACGTCGGAGGTCGCGCTCGCGAGCCTGCACGTCGGCGAGGTCCTCGAGATCTCGGAGCTGCCCCGACGCTATGCGGGTTACTCGACGTGCTTTCGGCGCGAAGCCGGTGCAGCCGGGCGCGACACGCGCGGCATCTTCCGCGTGCACCAGTTCGACAAGGTCGAGATGTTCGCCTTCGTCGAGCCAGAGCAGTCGATCGAGGAGCACGAGGCGATGCTCGCGATCGAGGAGGAGCTCGTCCAAGGGCTCGGTCTCGCCTACAGGGTCGTCAACGTCGCCGCAGGCGACCTCGGCGCGCCGGCGGCGAAGAAGTACGACATCGAGGCGTGGATCCCGAGCCAACAGCGTTACCGGGAGATCACGTCGTGCTCGAACGACACCGACTACCAGGCAAGACGGCTGGGCACGCGCTTTCGTCCGGCGCAGGGCGAGCAGTTGCGGTTCCCGCACACGCTCAACGGCACGGCGATGACGGCACGCTGGCTCATCGCGCTGCTCGAGTCGTTCCAGGACGAGCACGGAGCCGTCGTCGTGCCCGACCCGCTCGTCGCGCTCGGCGCCCCGGCACGTATCGAGGCGCCAGAGCGCTAGCCGCACCGGCGGCGGGTCACCTCCCGCTGCTCAGATGGGCGTGCCGACGACGTAGCTGAGGTCGAAGGTCTTCGACCAGGAGTCCGACTCGAGCGTGGTGGTCTGGCAGCCGTTCGGGACCGAGCACGTCGACAGCTGCTGGTCGTTCTGGTAGGGCGAGTTGTCGGTGCTCGGGCAGACGAGGATGCTCCCGTTGTCCGTGGTCGACTCGCCCTTGACGATCACGTAGCACGGCAGGGGATAGTCCGTCGGGGTCCCGTCCGAGGTGATCTTGCAGTTGCCGTACTCGTCGAAGCTCCCTTTGTAGTCCTGTCCGTTCGTCGGGAAGGTGAAGCAGTCCGTCGACGGGAAGTCGAAGTTGCTCCACCCGTCGCCGCTCGACTGGTCGCACGACGGCAGGGAGGTTTGCCACTTTCCGGTGTTTCCTGAGTTGTCGCACGACCATAGGTGCCACTCGCCGGACTGCTGACCCTTGCACGCGAGCCAGACACAGGAGGTCAGGTACGTCTTCTTGTGGTTCCCGCCGCTCCCGCCGCTCGTCGAGCAGCTCGACGCGGACGCGACTCGGGTCGAGAGGATCTCGACAGCGGGGACGGCCCAGACGAGCGTCGCGCCGACGGCGGCACCACCTTTCAGCACCTGGCGCCGCGTCGTCGCATGACCACGCAGTGTGGTGACGTCATCACGATCCGCTATTTCACTGGACACTCGGGCCTCCCTGGCGGAGCACTTTTCTTCACGCAGTATAGCGATAATGGCGACTGTGCGAGAGATCCGATTCGGGAGCACCACGTCCGGCAAACCCGGGCACGTAGACCATTGCGTCGCAGTGGCGCGACCTCAAGACGTGACGTGTCAGCGACTCGGCGTGCGAATACGTGTCCTGCAGGGCCGATGCCCGCACCTCGTGCCAGGGACGAGGCATAACGGGAGATCAGGTAGTGCCGACCAAGAAGCTCATGTCATAGGTCGTGCCGTCGATCGTGACGGTCTGCATGCTGTTTGCAACTGTCCCCGAGAGGTTGCTCGGCGTACCTGCACCTGTCGGCACCGCGACGTCGAGTGCCACGGGGGCCTTTGCCGTGTCGGGACCGCCCGTGCCCCCGTAGGCGACGACTGCGCTGCCACCCGAACCGTCGTACGCGTTCGCTCCGCCATGGACGAGCACGTCAGCCAGTTTGAGCCCGGTCGGCGGCGTGCCGCTGGCGGTGAAGCTGAGGTTGCCTGCTGTGTCCAGGGACGACGAGATCGAGTACCCCGTCGGCATCGTCGTGAAGTCGGTGAAGTCCGCCTGCCCGGCGGTGACCGCGCTGTAGAAATCGAAGGAGCTGAACGCCGACGAGCCGATGTTGCCGAAACCGTCGGTGTTCTTCTGGAAGCTGTTGGTGGTAGACGACCAGACGTAGAAGGTCGGTGCGCCGTCCTCGGTGGCTGGCGGCACGACGAAGATCAGGTCGACCCACGACAGGTTGGTCGACGGGGGCTTCGTCGTGGTCGTCGGCAGGCCGCTGGCCGACGCGCTCGCGGTCGTCAGGACCTCGACGACCGGGACCGCCCAGACGGCGGCTGCGCCGACGGCCGCGCCGCCCTTCAGGACTTGACGCCGACTGAGACGACCACGTAGTGTGTCAGTAAGAGCACTCTGCGAATCTAAACTGTCCACTTTGGGCTCCTTCTAGCGCGCCGTCGAGGACGCAGATCGTAGCGGAATGCGCAACGTGGTGGCAAGGTGTCAGCAGTGGCGAGTTCCGCGCGCTGTGCGGGCGATCCGGTCGCGCCGAGCTCAGGACACCCGCCGCACCGAGTACGAGACCGCGCCGCGTGCCGCGAGGTCGAGCCGTACGAGACCGGCGAGGCCGTGCCGGCACTCGTAGCCGTAGGTGAAGTGGTGGGCGCGTTCGACGACGCCGTCGACCATCACCTCGAGGACCTCGTCACGGACAGTGAGCCGGAGGCCGTGCGCGAGGAGCTGGATCTCGGTCGCGACGCCGTCGCCACGGTCGCGCAGGTAGGGCACGAGCAGGCTGCAGAGCTCGTCGCCGATCGACTCTGTCACGTGCGCCGCGTCGCCTTCGAGCGTCACGTCGATCCGGTAGGGGAGCTCGCCGAGGACGGCTCGACCGTGCAGGTGGCGGCCCTCGGCTCCGAGGTCCTGGCGCGTCGCCGGATCCATCGCCGCGACGGGCTCGATCGCGCCCGTTGGCTGGCGGCGCGCGATCCCGAGGGTGAGCGGCATCTGGCAGGCGCGGTCGTCGTGGCGCACCGCAGAGTCGGTGACGCCGTGGTGGACCTGACCGCCGATGCGGAGGAGACGACCGGCGCCGCACGTCAGGTCTGCGATGCCGAGACCGTCGTAGCCAGGCGCAGGCGCGAGGTTGACGTGCAGCGACCAGCCGTCGGCGTGGAGCACAGCACGATGCAGTGGTCCGGGCTCGACGAGGTGTGACGGGCCCGGCTCGTCGACCGCTGCGTGGTCGCCCGTGAAGCCTTCGTCGACCGCGGCCGCGAGGAATGCGAGCGCGAGGCTCGAGTAGTGCGCGTCGGCCGTGTACGGCTCGTAGCCGACGCGATCGCCGGCCGGCAGGACGGACTCGACGGGCGAGAGCGTGCCGTCGGCTCGTTGGCAGGCTGCGAGGGCGACAAAGGCACGCATCGCCGCCCGCTCGGCTCGTCCGGCGGCGATCGGGTCGAGACGAGACAGCATCTTCGACGCAAGGTGGAAGTAGGCGACTTGGGCACCGAGGGTCCAGCTCTGGCCCGTGCTGCGGTGCGCGCTCGCGAGCGAGCCGGAGGAGAGCTGGACGGACAGGCTGCGACGCACGCCGGTCGCCACGAGGCGCTCGAGCGCGCCGCGCCACCTGCCGGCGTAGCCCGCGCGGAGGATCTCGAGGAGGTGGTAGCGGGTGAACAGGTCGTAGGAGTTGGGTAGGCCCGGCTCGCGGTAGAAGCCGGCGTCGAGGTCGACGCGTGGCGCGCGCGACGGTTGCCCGTCGGCGTCGAGATCTGCACCGGCCGCCTCTGCCGCGTCCGGGTCGAGGTAGGGCGCCAGCCAGCTATCGAGGTCGGTTCCGCCATGAGGAGAGAGCCCGCGCGCGATGCGGAGCTGCTCGCCGAGGAGCCAGACCGCGGCCCAGTTGTTCGGTGGGCGCTTCGCGAACACCTCCGGCACCGCGACGATCGCGACCTGCTCGGCGAGGTGACCGACGTCGTTGCCGAGCTGCTCGAGCAGCACGAGCGTGCGGAGCGCAGGTGGCCACATGAAATCGTTGTGGTTGCTGCGCTGCACGCTCCCGACGGCGCGGCCGAACGTCGACGCCGCGCTCGGGCGGCCGGGCGCGACGAGGTAGGCGAGCGTGGCGGTGAGACCGCGCGCAGCGTCGTGCGCGTCCGATCCGGCGTGTGCAGCTCCACCCTCGTCGGCGGGCACGGCGTTCCCGCGGCTCGCGCGGCGGTCTCGCCATGTTGCGAGCACGGCGTTGACGTAGGCGTAGTAGGCCGTCGCGTACTGGGTGGGCTCTCCGAAGACGGGGTCGTGCAGCTCGCCGTCGGGCTGGAGATAGCAACGGAGCCCGTCCGCGCCACGCCGCAAGAGTGCGAGCGCTCGGGTGTCGCCGCCCGCCAGGCCAGAGCCCGCTTGGCCAGTGCTCGTTTGACCAGTGCTCGTTTGACCAGTGCTCGTTTGACCGGCGTCCGGCCGTTCTCGGTGCGGCTCGGTTGGCTGCACTGTCCCCCTCGCTGTCGCGTCTGTTCCGGCCCGTTCGTCCCGCTCGAGCCGTCACGCGCTGCGCTGCGCGCGGCCAGGTGCGACGCTAGCGCGGTGTTCTCACTCGCTCCTCGGCGCTCGTCTCCCGACCGTCCTGAGCGAGCGGGACCGATCGCGAGCAGGCCCGCGTGGGTGGCCGGTGCGGTCGCGGCGCTTCTTGCGTGGTCGTGGTGGACGGCGGGGACGCGTCCGTTCGAGGCGGCTGGCTATGTAGCCGTCGGGGTCCCGTCCGCGATCTTGCTCGTCGCCGTCGGGATCGCGAGCGCCGCACCGGCGCACCGGCGCGCCGCGCGCGCGTCCTACCGGTCAAGTGCCGACAGGCTCCCGGTCGTGGCCCGCGTGGCCTGGATCGTCTGGGTCGGTGCGGCGGCCGGCTGCGAGGCCGTGGCACTCTGGCTCGGCGGCCGATCCGCCACGGTCGCGACGCTCAGCACCACGGTCGACCACCTTCTCGGCACGCGCCTCGGCCGCGCCGGGCTCGTCGCGCTGTGGCTGGCCGTCGGCGGCATCGGGGTTGCACGCCTGGCCCGCGCGTCTCGTGGGCGGCTGCGATGAGCCTGGACGGCATGGCTCCCTGGGTCGTGCTCGCGATCCTCGCAGTCGTCCTCGACCTCCTCGGTCGGGCGCGATGGGGTCGGTCGGCCGGCGCAGGCGCTGTGCTCGCGTGGTGTGCGGTGAGCCTTCCGGGCCGGCTCCTGCTTGCGTGCCTCTGGGTCTTCGCCGGCGTCCACCTCTTCGCCCGCTACGGCGTCCCGGGCCGTTGACGCGGGTGTCGCAGGTGCGTCGTGGTTGTCCCGAGGGCCGTGCGCATCTCCGGCGTGAAGACCACCCAGCGGTCCTTGCCGGCGGACTTCGCCTGGTACATCGCGACGTCTGCGTCCCGCAGCATCTCCTCGGCCGAACCATCGCGTGCTGTCGCGATGCCGATGCTCGCGGCGATCTCGTAGTCGCGGCCGCGCAGCTGGAACGGTCGGCTCATCGCGTCGTGGAGGCGCTCGGCGAGGACGACGGCGGCACCAGGCGTCGTGCGCTGCTCGACGAGGACGACGAACTCGTCGCCGCCGAGGCGACCGACCGTGTCGGCTGCACGGGCAGCCGTCGCGAGGCGCTCCCCGACCGCGACGAGCAGCTCGTCGCCCGCGCTGTGGCCGAGGCCGTCGTTGATCTCCTTGAAGTCGTCGAGGTCGAGGAAGAGCGCCGCGCACGTCCCGCCGTGGCGGCGCGCGGCGGCAAGCATCTGCTCGGCACGGTCGAGCAGCAGCGCGCGGTTCGCGAGACCCGTGAGCGGGTCGTGGAGCGCCTGGTGCCGGAGCTGCTCTTCGAGCTTGCGCCGCTCGGTCACGTCTGCGAGCGAGCCGACGATGCGCCGGGCCGGAGCCGGCGCGCCGGGCACGGCGAGGCCGCGGCAGTGGACCCAGGTCCAGGCCCCGTCTGGCCGGCGGATGCGGTGCTCGCACTCGACGGCTGACGTCGAGCCGAGCAGGCAGCGGTCGACTGCGGCGAGGAGCTCCTCGAGGTCGTCGGGATGGACACGCTCGTACCACCACCGTGGGCTCGCGTCGAGATCGCCGGATGCCTCGCTGGTCGTCTCGCCGGCGATCTCGCAAAAGCGTCGCGAGTAGAAGATGCTGTCGCTCTCGACGTCCCAGTCGAACAGCCCGTCGCTCGTCGCGGTGGCGGCCAGCGCGTAGCGCTGCTCGCTGCGGCCGAGGCGCTCGGTCTGGCGGCGCAGCGAGGTGACGGTCGCGTCGTGCTCGAGCGCGCTCGCGAGCAGGGCGGCGAGCTGGAAGTAGAAGTCACGTCCGCTCGCCACCTCGTCTTCGAGCGGGCCGACGAGCGCGAGCAGCCCCCAGTCGGCCGTCGCGGTGCGCAGGGGCAGGACGACGACGATCTCACCGTGGCTCGAGCTCGCGAGGTCGAGGAATGCGGGAGGCGGGAACGACTCGACCTCGAGCGCCGACGGTGCGACAGCGACATCTTGGTCGTCACGCGCGTAGAAGCTCGCGACGTCTATTGCCCGACCAGGCCCCGCTGCCGTTGGTGACGGCGGCCACAGGCCGAGACAGGCGAGCCGCACGCGGGTGCGCGCGAGGAAGCCGAGGTCTCGCGGGTTGTGCTCCTGGCTACGGAGCAGCTCGAAGCTCATCCGGTACTCGTCTCGCAGCGACTCCGAGAGCCGCTTGGCCTCGAGGGTCGTCACGCGTCCCTGCGTCGCCGTGAGGGCAAGGGCGATGTCTGTCACCAGCCGGGCGCGTGCGAGGGCGTCCTCGGGGTGCTCCTCGTCGAGCTCGTCGGCGAGCAGGCGGACACAGGTGATCGTGTCGTGGACGCGTGACCACCGCCCCGTCCGTCCGCAGAGCAGCTCTGCGACGGCGTCGAGATCACCCTGCGCGACCACCCGGGGCGCTGCGAGCAGCCCTGCGAGCGTCGTCGACGTCGTGTCGGGCAGCTCGTCGGCCTCGTACCGGCCACCGCTCGCGAGCACCTTTGCGAGCCCGGTGCGCACGGCGTCGATCGCCGGTACTGCCAGCGCGCGCGGGCTCGCGGCCGGCGAGCCGAGCAGCGTGCAGCCGCACGACTCGCGCAGGACGAGCGTCGTCGGGACGCGGTGACGTCGAGCCGGCACGTCCTTGCCCGCAAGCGCGCCGAGGAGGAGCTCGAGCGCACGGGTGCCGACGGCCGCACCGTCTTGGCGGACGCTCGTCAGTCCCGGCGTGAGCACTGCGCCCGCCTCGACGTCGTCGAAGCCGACGACCGCCTGGTCGCCCGGAACGGTGAGGCCGGCGGCCGCGAGCGTCCGCATGACCCCGATCGCGTTGAAGTCCGTCGCGGCGACAAGAGCGGTCGAGGGGAGACCGGCGGCGAGCATCGCCGCGGCGGCTCGGTCGCCACCGGCCTCGACGTTGTCGCCGGTGTCGTAGAGAAGGCGTTCGTCTGCTGCGATCCCGTGGGCCGAGAGCGCGTCCCGGTAGGCCTCGTGGCGCTCGCGGATGTCGTGCTGGGCAAGGTTGCCTGCGAACGCGATCCGCCGGTGACCGTGCTCGACCAAGTGCGCGACGGCCGCCTCGACGCCTGGCCGGTTGTCCGGTGAGACGACCGGGCACGCGAAGCCGTCGATCTCGTGGGAGACCATGACGATCGGCTTGCCAGCGCGGCGCAGCTCGCGGAGGTAGCCGAGGTCGACCGCGTTGATGACGACGATCGCCCCATCGAGGTGCCTCCAGGCCACGCGCGTCGTGAGCTCGGGGATCGGATAATCGAGATCCCTGCTCGCGTCGAGGGTCTGGATGCCGACGAGCAGTGTCCCCGTGCCGGCGGCGCGCGAGCGGATGCCACGCATCACCCCCGCGAAGTAGCTGCCCGCGAGAAGGGGCGAGAAGACGGCGACGGTCGGACCGGAGACGGACGCGTCGCGTGCGTCTGCGTCCGCGAGAGCCCCCGAGCGAGCTCCGGTCATCTCCTTGCCCCCTCCGCCGTCCGTCTCGACGCTTGCCTGGCTGTCATGTGGGCGCCGAACGCCTAACGGTCGAACTGGTGCCTGCGTTGAGCATGCATGAAGAGGGTCGGCACCGCCACCGATCCGCTCTCAGCGCCGGCAGAGCACCTCGCCGTGGAGCACGACGAACCAGCCGTCGGGGTCGGCCGACCAGGCACGCCACGCGCCAGCCAGGTCCTCGAGGTCTTCGGGTGCACAGAGGTCGTACTCGACGAGCTGCGTCGCGAGGGCAGAGGACCGGACGCGATCGGCCCAGAGCCCGCCCCACCAGCTCCGGCTCGCGTCGGTCGCAAAGCACCAGACCGAGGCCGACGCGCTGACCTCTGCGAAGCCAGCAGCGCGCGCCCAGGCGAGCAGGTGCCGTCCCGCGTCCGGCTCTGCGCCGTTGCGCCGTGCGACCTCGCGGTAGAGAGCGAGCCATCGGTCGAGCCCCGGGTTCGCCGGGTACCAGGTCTTTGCCGCGTAGTCGCTGTCTCGGGCTGCGACGATGCCGCCGGGGCGGCAGACGCGCCGCATCTCGGCGAGGGCATCGATTGGCCTCGTGAGGTGCTGGAGGACCTGGTGCGCATGGACGACGTCGAAGGACGCGTCGGCAAACGGCAGCTCGTAGCAGTCGGCCACCTCGAACGACACCGGCAGCGGGGCTCCCTGCTCCGGACCCTCTTTGTCGGCCGTCGCGGTCGCCGTCGTCGCTGCGGCTTCGGCTGCGGCGGCGCGCGCGATCTCGACGACCTCGGCGGAGCTGTCGACCCCGACGACGCGGCCGGTGCCGAGCCGGCGGGCGAGGTCGATCGTGATCGTCCCCGGTCCGCAGCCGACGTCGAGCACCTCGTCGCCCGGTCGCAGGTGGGGGAGAAGGTAGGCGGCGGAGTTCTCCGCGTCGCGCCAGCGGTGCGAGCGCAGCACGCTCTCGTGGTGTCCGTGGGTGTAGACGGTCTCGCTCACCGGCAAGCGCCTCCCTGTCCGGCCTGTCGGGCCGCGTCGTCGTGTCCGGTCTGTCCGGTCTGTCCGGTCTGTCCGGTGTCGCCGCGCTCGCGGGATCGGCTCGACCACCCCGGTCGACCGAGGCAGTGGTCGAGCGGACCGTGGCCCGCACCGAGCTGCCAGTGGCTGGCAGCTGCGATCGCCGCGCTCACGTACCGCTTCGCCTCGCCGATCGCGTCGAGTGGTGCGCGACCGAGCGCGAGACCGGCGGCGATCGCCGCCGACAGCGTGCAGCCGGTGCCGTGGTTGTTCGCCGTGGGAAGCATCGGTGCAGTCAGCTCGACGAGGACCTCGCCGTCGAAGACGACGTCGAGTGCCTCCCGGCCACCGAGGTGGCCGCCTTTGACGACGACGTAGCGCGCGCCGAGGTCGTGCAGCTCGCGAGCTGCGTCGCACATCTGCGCACGGTTCGTCACCGCGCGGCCGACGAGGGCGGCAGCCTCGGGGAGGTTGGGTGTGACGACGCACGCGGAGCCGAGCAGCCGGCGGTAGGCGGTCACGGCGTCGCCAGCGAGCAGCCGCGCGCCCGACGAGGCGACCATCACCGGGTCGACGACGAGCTGGGGCAGGTGGCCGGCTGCCGCGCGGGCCGCGATCGCGTCGACGGTCGCGAGCGTCGCGAGCATGCCCGTCTTTGCCGCACGGACGTCGAAGTCGCCGAGGACTGCGTCGATCTGACTGTCGACGAGGGCTGGCTCGACGGCGAGCACGGCGTGCACCCCCGTCGTGTCCTGCGCGGTCACGGCGGTCACGGCGAGGGTGCCGAAGACGCCGAGCATGGCGAAGGTGCGCAGGTCGGCGGCGATCCCGGCACCGCCGCCCGAGTCGCTGCCGGCGATCGTGAGCGCGACAGCAGGGGTCGCTCGCCCCGGGCCGGGCTGGGTCGGATCGGATCGGAGCTGATCCGCACAGACCCGGTGCGTGCCTGTCGTCATCGCGCCTGTCGTCTGCGCGCCTGTCGTCATCGCGCGACGCGCAGGTCCGCGAGCCCGGCGAACGAGCTCGAGGCGAGCGCGTGGTAGCGACGGGGGATGCGGCCCGCCCGTCGCGCGGCGACGCCCGCTTCGACGCCGAGCGCGATGGCGCGCGCCATCTCGACAGGGTCCTGGGCACGAGTGATCGCCGTCGCGACGAGGACGCCGTCGCAACCGAGCTCGGTGGCCAGCGCAGCGTCGGACGCGGTGCCGATCCCGGCGTCGAGGACGACCGGCACACCCGCTTGCTCGACGATCATCGCGATCGCATGGGGGTTCGCGATCCCGAGCCCGCTGCCGATCGGCGAGCCGAGCGGCATGACCGCGGCGCAGCCCGCCTGCTCGAGCCGGCGTGCGAGGACCGGGTCGTCGCTCGTGTAGGCAAGCACGGTGAAGCCGTCGTCGACGAGGGTCTCTGCCGCGGCGAGCAGCTCGACGGGGTCGGGGAGCAGGGTGTGCTCGTCGCCGATCACCTCGAGCTTGACCCAGTCCGTGCCGAGGGCCTCCCGCCCGAGCTGCGCGGTCGTCACCGCCTCGCGGGCCGTGAAGCAGCCCGCCGTGTTGGGCAGCACCCGAAGGCCGTGGCCGGTGATCACGTCGGTGAGCGAGCCGCGGGCCGTCGGGTCGACGCGGCGGAGCGCGACGGTGACGAGCGCGGGCCGTGCGGCGCCGATGACACGGTCGAGGACCTCGAGGCTCGACACCCCGCCCGAGCCGAGCAGCAGCCTCGAGGGGAGCTCCACTCCCGCGACGACGAGGCACGACGGAGTCACCCGCCCGCCGCCGCCGTGAGGATCTCGATGCGGTCGCCCTCGATCGGGCGCGTCTCGCCCCAGGAGCCGCGCGTCACGATCTCGCCGTTCACCGCGACCGCGACGCCATCTCGGCATCCGCAGAGCTCTGTCACCACGTCGGAGACGGTAGCGCCAGGTGGGAGCTGCCGCTCTGCGCCGTTGACGACGACGCGTTGCGTGGCCGGGCTCACGACGCGACGGCTGCGGCGGCGAGGTTGCCGGGCGCGAAGCGTCGAGGGTCGAACGGACGCGCCCAGCTCGGCACCTCGCCGGTCGCGACGAGGGCCGCGACGACCTCCGCCGTGACCGGTGCGAGCAGGATGCCGTTGCGGTAGTGACCGGTCGCGAGCACGAGACCGGGGAGCGTCGTCGGCCCGACGAGCGGTGCGTTGTCCGGTGATCCAGGCCGCAGGCCGGCTCGTGCCTCGACGAGCTCGAGGTCGCCGAGGCCGGGGACGATCCGATGCGCGTCGCGGAGCAGCGCGTAGACCGCCCCGGCGGTGACGGTGGTGTCGGGACCCTTCTCCTCGCTCGTCGCGCCGAGCGCGAAGCGCCCGTCGCCGCGTGGGACCAGGTAGACCGGGACGCCGTGGACGACCGCTCGGACCGTCCGGGTGAGCTCGGCGTCGCCCCGGCGCGCGAACAGCCGGAGGATCTGACCTTTTACCGGTCGGATCGGCGGCACGACGTGGTCGGGCAGTCCGACAAGCGCGCTCGAGGCCCACCCGGCAGCGAGGACGACGAGCGGCGCGTCGAGCTCCTCGGTCTCGGGACCCGTGGCGGCGACGATGCCGGAGACGCGTCCCCCGGACGTCGTGAGCGCGGCGCGCGCGCCGACGACGGTCACCCCGGCGCGCCGGACGGCCTCGGCGAGCGAGCCGAGCAGACGCCGGTTGTCGACTTGCGCGTCACCCGGGGCGAGGATGCCGCCGCGGATGCCCGGCGCGAGCGACGGCTCGAGCCGGCGGCACTCGCTCGCCGGGCACCAGGACGCGTCGAGGCCGCAGTGGAGCTGGTAGGCGAGCAGCTCGTCGAGATAGGCACGATCGGAGGCGTCGGCGGCGACGAGGAGCGTCCCTTCCCGGCGCAGGCCGACGTCGAGCCCGCTCGCTGCCGTCAACGCGTCGGCGAAGTCGGGCCAGGAGGCGAGGGAGCGCAAGCTGAGCTCGGTGAGCGCCTCCTCGCCCCAGCTGGCTTCGGTGACCGGGGCGAGCATCCCTGCGGCGGCGTAGGAGGCCCCCGTCGCGGGGTGCGGATCGACGATCGCGACCGTGCGGCCCGAGCCGGCGAGGCGCCAGGCCACCGAGAGCCCGATAACGCCGGAGCCGACGACGACGGCGTCGTAGGAGGTCATCGGTGCAAGCGTAGGGCAAGCGGTGGCAGGTGGACCGACCGAGTCCCGGCGCGTCGTTTGCCGACCACCTCGGCTTCCCGCACAGCGTCGGCGGAGCCGACCTCGGCCACTCGGTCAGGGCGGCCGTCGTCGCCGTGCCGATCGTCGTGCTCCTCGCCTACCTCGCCTACCTCGCCTACGTCGCCGCGAGCCGGATCGATGTAGACGTGGCCACGGACGTCGGCGGAGGGGTCGGCGGTGAGCGCTAACGGGCGTCATGTGACGCGCGTGTAAACTCTTCGCGGGCCGGGCCAAGGGTGTCCCGAGCGCGCGGCTGCGGTCTGTGGCCGTCGACATTCGGTTGCGTCGCGTCAGGCGGCGCCGGGCACACGGGCGAGGGACGAGATGGTTGGTCGGTCCACGGACACAGGGCTCTACGACGCGCGACGCGAGCACGACGCCTGTGGTGTCGCCTTCGTCGCCGACATCGTGCGGGGTCCGAGCCACGAGATCGTCGACTTCGGCCTGACCGCCCTCGAGAACCTTGCGCACCGGGGCGCCTTCGGAGCCGATCCCGAGACCGGGGACGGAGCAGGGATACTGCTCCAGATGCCCGACGAGCTGTTCCGGGCTGTCGCGGGTCTCGCGCTCCCGCCGCTCGGGTCGTACGTGTCCGGGATGGCCTTTCTCCCCGCAAGCCAGGGTGCGGCCGACGCAGTGCGGGCGCGGATCGCCGAGATAGCGGGGGAGGAGGGCGTCGCCGTCCTCGGTTGGCGGGACGTCCCGGTCGAGCTCGACGTCGCAGGCCCTGCGGCCCGCGACGTCGCGCCGAGCTTCGCGCAGGTCTTCCTGGCCCCCGAGCCGGGCGGGCCCCACGACGGCGCGCGCGCGATGGCGCTCGAGCGGCTGGCCTTCGTCCTCCGCAAGCGGGTCGAGCACGAGGTCGAGGGCTGCTACTTCCCGTCGCTGTCGACGCGGACCTTCGTCTACAAGGGCATGCTCGCGACAGACCAGCTCCGGAAGTTCTTCCCCGACCTCGCAGACGAGCGCTGCACGAGCCAGCTCGCGCTCGTCCACTCGAGGTTCTCGACGAACACCTTCCCGTCCTGGCCACTCGCCCATCCCTACCGGCTCGTCGCGCACAACGGCGAGATCAATACGATCGCAGGCAACAAGAACTGGATGCGCGCCCGCGACGCGCTGCTCGCGAGCGACCTCATCCCTGGCGACATCGAGAGGGTGCTGCCGATCGTGACAGAGGGCGCGAGCGACTCGGCGTCGTTCGACGAGGTCCTCGAGCTGCTGCATCTCGGCGGGAGGTCACTGCCGCACGCGATGCTCATGATGATCCCGGAAGCCTGGGAGGCGAACGCGGAGATGGACGCCGCGCGGCGCGCCTTCTACGAGTTCCACAGCTGCGTCATGGAGCCCTGGGACGGCCCGGCCGCCGTCGCCTTCACCGACGGCTCGCTGATCGGCGCGACGCTCGACCGCAACGGTCTGCGGCCGGCGCGCTACTGGGTGACGAACGACGGCCTCGTCGTGCTCGCGTCCGAGGTCGGGGTGCTCGACATCAAGCCTTCTCGCGTCGTGCGCAAGGGTCGCCTCCAACCCGGCAAGATGTTCCTCGTCGACACCGCCGCCGGTCGTATCGTCGACGACGCGGAGGTCAAGGCTGCGCTCGCGGCGGAGCACCCCTACGCGGATTGGCTCGAGAAGGGTCTCGTGCGGCTCGAGGAGCTCCCGCCCCGCGAGATGCTCGTGCCCCAGCACGGCTCGGTCGTGCGGCACCAGAGGTTGTTTGGCTTCACGACCGAGGAGCTGCGGCTCATCGTGGGCCCGATGGCGACGACCGGAGCGGAGCCGATCGGCTCGATGGGCTCCGACACGCCGCTCGCTGTGCTCTCGGCGCGCCCGCGGCTGCTGTTCGACTACTTTTCCCAGCTGTTCGCCCAGGTGACGAACCCACCGCTCGACGCGATCCGCGAGGAGCTCGTCACCTCGCTCGCGGCGACGGTCGGCCCGGAGCGCAACCTGCTCGAGCCGGAGCCGGACTCGTGCCGCCAGATCGTGCTCGAGTTCCCCGTCATCGACAACGACCACCTCGCGAAGCTGCTCTACGTCAACGAGCACGGCGAGACGCCGGGCTTCTCGGCGTTCGCGATCGACGGCCTGTACCCAGTCGACGGTGGTGGGCCCGCGCTCGCGGAGGCGATCGAGCGCGTCTGCGACGAGGTCCTCGAGGCGGTCGAGCGGGGTGCGAACATCGTCGTGCTCTCCGACCGCAACTCGAGCGCGCAGCTCGCGCCGATCCCGTCGCTTTTGTGCACAGCCGCGGTCCACCACCACCTCGTGCGCGAGCGCGCGCGGACGCGCACCGGCCTGGTCGTCGAGACCGGCGAGGCACGCGAGATCCACCACATGGCCCTTCTCGTCGGCTACGGCGCAGCCGCGGTCAACCCCTACCTCGCGATCGAGTCGATCGGCGAGATGGTCGCGCGCGGCGACCTCGGCGAGATCAGCGTGCGGCACGCCGTGCGCAACTACGTCAAGGCCGCCGGCAAGGGCGTGCTGAAGGTGATGTCGAAGATGGGGATCTCGACGATCGCCTCCTATACCGGCGCGCAGGTCTTCGAGGCGATCGGGCTCGATGCCGAGCTCGTGAACCGGTACTTCACCGGCACGTCGAGCCAGATCGGCGGGGCCGATCTCGACGCGATCGCCGCGGAGGTGGCGGCGCGGCACCATCTCGCGTGGGAAGAGCGCGAGGGTGAGCTCGCCCACCGCGAGATCGGCGTTGGCGGCGAGTACCAGTGGCGGCGGGAGGGCGAGCACCACCTGTTCAATCCGCGGACGGTGTTCAAGCTGCAACACGCCACCCGGGCGCGGCGCTACGAGGTGTTCAAGGAGTACACGACGCTCGTCGACGACCAGTCCGAGCGTCTCGCGACCCTGCGGGGCCTGCTGCGGTTGCGGACGGGGGAGTCGGCGGTGCGCCCCGCCGTGCCGATCGACGAGGTCGAGCCGGTGAGCGCGATCGTCCGGCGCTTCGCGACCGGTGCGATGTCCTACGGCTCGATCTCCGCCGAGGCCCACGAGACCCTCGCGGTCGCGATGAACCGCCTCGGCGCGAAGTCGAACACCGGCGAGGGAGGCGAGGACGCCGAGCGCTTCGTCCCCGACCCCAACGGCGACTCGCGGCGCAGCGCGATCAAGCAGGTCGCCTCCGGTCGCTTCGGGGTGACGAGCGAGTACCTCGTCAACGCCGACGACATCCAGATCAAGATGGCACAAGGGGCCAAGCCAGGCGAGGGCGGCCAGCTGCCGGGCCACAAGGTCTACCCCTGGATCGCGCGGACGCGGTACTCGACGCCGGGCGTCGGGCTCATCTCGCCGCCGCCGCACCACGACATCTACTCGATCGAGGACCTCGCGCAGCTCATCCACGACTTGAAGAACGCCAACCCGCGCGCGCGCATCAACGTCAAGCTCGTCGCGGAGGTCGGGGTCGGCACGGTTGCCGCCGGGGTCGCGAAGGCCCATGCAGACGTCGTGCTCATCTCCGGCGAGGACGGCGGGACGGGAGCGGCTCCGCTCACCTCGCTGAAGCACGCCGGTGCGCCGTGGGAGCTCGGGCTCGCCGAGGCCCAGCAGACCCTCGTCCGCAACGGCCTGCGTGACCGGATCGTCGTCCAGGTCGACGGCCAGCTGAAGACCGGGCGCGACGTCGTCGTCGCCGCGCTGCTCGGTGCCGAGGAGTTCGGCTTTGCCTCCGCTCCGTTGGTGGTCTCCGGCTGCGTCATGATGCGCGTCTGCCACCTCGACACCTGCCCGGTCGGCATCGCGACGCAGAACCCCGAGCTCCGCAAGCGGTTCACGGGCCGGCCGGAGTTCGTCGAGACCTTCTTCACCTACATCGCCGAGGAGGTGCGCGAGCACCTCGCGGCTCTTGGCTTCCGGAGCATCGAGGAGGCGGTCGGCCACGTCGAGTGCCTCGACGCCGTCCCCGCGCTCGACCACTTCAAAGCCCGCGGCCTCGACCTCTCGCCGCTTCTCGAGCCGGCGATCTCGCTCCACGGCGAGCCGGTGCTCCACCAGGTCGTGGCCCAGGATCATGGTCTTTCGGACGCTCTCGACAACGACCTGATCGCCGCGGCGGCGCCCGCCCTCGAGCGCGGCGAGGCGGTCGTGATCGAGCGCGCGGTCCGCAACGTCAACCGCACGGTCGGCACGATGCTCGGCTCGGAGCTGACCCGCCGCTACGGTGCAGCTGGTCTCGCCGACGGCACGATCCTCATCCGGCTCACCGGCTCCGCGGGCCAGAGCCTCGGCGCGTTCTTGCCGAAAGGCATCGAGATCGACCTCGTCGGCGACGCGAACGACTACCTCGGCAAGGGGCTGTCCGGCGGCCGGATCGTCGTGCGCCCGCACGCGGACGCCCCGTTCGCCGCGGAGGAGAACATCATCGCCGGCAACGTCTTGTGCTACGGCGCGACGGCCGGCGAGGTCTTCGTGCGCGGCCAGGTCGGCGAGCGCTTCTGCGTGCGCAACTCTGGTGCGACGGCAGTCGTCGAGGGTGTCGGGGACCACGCGTGCGAGTACATGACCGGCGGAGTCGTGCTCGTTCTCGGCCCGACCGGTCGCAATGTCGCGGCCGGCATGTCCGGCGGCGTGGCCTACGTGCACGACCCCGACGGCCTGCTCGCACGGCGCGTCAACGGCGCGCTCGTCGAGCTGGAGCAGCTCGAGGCCGACGACGAGGCGCTCGTCTGTTCCCTGCTCGAGCGCCACGTCGCGTGCACGGGATCGACCGTCGCCGCGCGGCTGCTCGCCCGGGGAGCAGACGCCCTTGCCGAGATGGTGAAGGTCATGCCGCGCGACTACAAGCGCGTGCTCGCGGCGACCAAGCTGGCCGAGGAGCAGGGCCTCCCGGTCGAGGAGGCAATCATGGCGGCGGCACATGGGTGACCCGAGGGGCTTTCTCCGCTACGAGCGGACCGGGCCGCGGCGCCGACCGGTCGAGCTCCGTATCCACGACTGGCGCGAGGTCTACGAGCCGTTCCCCGCAGAGGATCTCCTCCATCAGGCACTTCGCTGCATGGACTGTGGGATCCCCTTCTGCCACGAGGGATGTCCGCTCGGCAACTTGATCCCGGAGTGGAACGACCTCGTCGGGCGGGACCTTCCCGCGGAGGCGAGCGAGAGATTGCATGCCACGAACAATTTTCCCGAGCTCACCGGACGGCTCTGCCCGGCGCCGTGCGAAGGATCGTGCGTCCTCGGGATCAGTGCAGAGCCCGTCGCGATCAAGCAGGTGGAGCTCGAGATCGCCGAGTGGGCAGCGGGCGCCGGGCTCGTGCCGGTGCTCGCCTCGCGCCCGACGGGCAAGCGCGTGGCCGTGGTCGGGTCGGGTCCCGCGGGTCTCGCCGCCGCACAGCAGCTCACGCGGGCGGGACACGAGGTCGTCGTGGTCGAACGGGCCGAGCGCATCGGCGGGCTGCTCCGCTACGGCGTGCCGGAGTTCAAGCTCGAGAAGGCGGTGATCGACCGCCGCCTCGCGCAGATGCAGGCCGAAGGGACGGTGTTCCGGGTGCGGACGGTGGTCGGGCCGGACACCGCCGAGGTGCCCGGTGCAGCTGCCGGCGGGGCGACGGTGCTGCCTGCGGCGTCTCTCCTCGACGACTTCGACGCCGTCGTGCTCGCCATCGGCTCGACGAGGCCGCGTGAGCTCGAGGTCCCCGGGCGCGAGCTCGCCGGCGTGCACGTCGCGATGGACTACCTAAAGGGCGCCAACCTCGCCTGCGAGGGCTCGATCGCAGAGGCGCCGATCTCGGCGCGCGGCAAGGACGTCGTGATCCTCGGCGGGGGCGACACCGGCGCGGACTGTCTCGGGACCGTGCACCGCCAGGGTGCCCGCTCGGTCCGCCAGCTCGAGATCCTCCCCGAGCCCCCGACGGCGCGGGCAGAGGGCAATCCCTGGCCGACCTGGCCGGTGATCCTGCGCTCCTCGGCGGCCCACGAGGAGGGCGGCGAGCGGCTCTACGCGCTGTCGACGACCGAGATCCTCGGCGACGCGACCGGAGCGGTGCGTGCGGTGCGTGCGGTGCGTGTCGAGCGGGTCGTCGAGGCCGGTCGGACGAGCTTCGTCCCGGTTGCCGGATCGCCGCTCGAGCTCGACTGCCAGCTCGTGCTGCTCGCGCTCGGCTTCGCTGGCCCGGAGCGCACGGGCGTGGTGGCCGAGCTCGGCTGCGCGCTCGACCCGCGCGGCAACGTCGCGGTCGACGGGTCGTACATGACGAACGTCGACGGCGTCTTCGCCTGCGGCGACGCGGTGCGCGGCCAGAGCCTCGTCGTGTGGGCGATCGCGGAGGGCCGTTCGGCCGCCGCTGCCGTCGACCGCTACCTCGAGGGCTCGACGGACCTGCCGGCACCGCTTCGCCCCGGTGCGGTCGCGCTCGCGTAGGGTCCGGGTGCGCGAGCCAGAAAAGCCGAGGTGACCACGCGTTGACGGCCGGCGAGGATCGCGAGGCACGTGCGGGCGATGGCGGCGCGCGGGCGGGGGAGCTCGACGCGATCCGGGCCGAGCTCGCGTCCCTCGCGGAGCGGATCGGCGACCTCGCCTACGAGGAGCTGCGCCGGGCGGTTGCAGACGGCGAGGGAAAGCGACCCGAGCTCGAGCGGCGCCTCACGCGTGCGCGCGGAGCCGTCGAGAGGGCGGTCGGGATCCTGCGAGGCGGTGGCGATGGCGACTGACAGCGAGTCGAGCACACCTGTAGCAGGGTCGTAGACAGCGCTCGTCCGGCGCCTACCCGCCGCTCTCTCTCGCTTCGCAGCTAGCGGCCGCGCTCGACATGGCCTGACCGGCGACGCGCACTCGGAGCTGTGCACGCTCGTGCGCGCAGCGCCGCCGGCGCTGGTGACCGAACGGGTCGGATGCAGCCACGCAGGGTGGCCATAGGTCGCTCGAGCACCAGCCACCTACGGCCGCAGCGGCCGATCCCGTCATCTTGCGTTAAGCGGGATTTAACGCACTTCTAACCTGGGGTGCCGGTTGTTCCAATATTCAGGCGTGGTAACATACAGCACGAGCCAATCTTGCTTGTGTTGCAAGCAAAGTCGCGTCGTGTGACGTATCGGGCGATAGCGGGGCCGCCGGTCCGTTGATGTTGCAGTGGTTGTGAACGGTTGAGATAGTGCGATTTCCGAAGTGTGTCGTGCGTTCAGTCGGGGGGTAAGCAGAGAGGACGTGACCGTCACATCCCAGGGAGGACAGCGACGTGGACGAGACGGAGCAGACGAGCATCGGCAGCGGCCGTGTCGGCGCCGTTGGGTTCGAGGAGCTCGACACCTACCGACGCACGCAGCGGGCGCTCGCTGCGTCGGAGACCCAGAGCCGGATGGGGGACGTCAAGCTCTCGGTGGTCATGGCCGCCCACAACGAAGAGCGCACTGTCGAGCAGGCAGTAGCCGAGGTCCTCGCGGTGCGGGGGCCGTTCGAGCTCGAGCTCATCGTCGTCGACGACGGCAGCTCTGACCACACCCTCGAGCTCCTACGCCACCTGGATGACGACCGGCTGACCGTGATCGCACACGAGCGCTGCCGGGGCAAGGGCGCGGCGGTGATGAGCGGTGCGGCTGTCGCGACCGGGACCCACCTTCTGGTCTTCGACGCCGACCTCGAGTACTCGGCGCTCGACATCCCGATCCTGGTCGAGCCCGTCGTGACTGGGACGGCAATGGTCGTCTACGGCGCACGAGTCGCCGGCATGGGGACGCTGTTCCACTCCTTTCGCTACGCGCTCGGCAGCAAGGCCACGACCCTGTTCGCCAACGTGGTGTTCGACGCGTGGCTGAAGGACATGCACACCTGCTTGAAGCTGATGCCGCTCGAGCTGTTCCGCCAGCTCTCGCTCTCCGAAGCCGGCTTCGGCTTGGACACCGAGATCACCGGCGAGGTGCTGCGGCGCGGCATCCGGCCCTACGAGGTACCGTGCTCGTACAAGGGCCGTACGGAAGCCCAGGGCAAGAAGATCTCGACCCGCGACGGAATCGAGTGCCTGCGGCTCGTCGTCCAAGTCCGGCTGCGCGGGCTTCTCGACTACGACCTCGACAAGCTCGCGCCACGCAGCCATGTCAGGGCGGCGATCGACGATGACCACGCCGGTACGGGCGGCAGCATCGAGCCGATCGGGCGCGTTGGCCTGCGTCTCGGAGACCACGCCAGCTCGGGCGTTCGACGGCACGGCCGTGCCGTGCCGTCCGCCGGTACGCGTCGACGTTGAGCGACGGACGCCACCAGGGCACGCGCGGCGGGCAGGACGAGGCGACCTCGCTGCCCGTGGCGCGCCCGGGCTACGGCCGGCTCGGCGTGGTCGCAGCCGGTGTCGTCGCCCTCGCATTGTTGTTCCAGTTCCCCGCGCACGCTCTCGAGCGAAGGCTCGGCGTCCTGCCGGTGAGCGAGCCGTTCACCGAGCTCTACTTCGCCCACCCGACCGACCTGCCTGCGAGGGCGGGGGCTGGACGGCTGGTCTCCCTCCCGTTCGTTCTCGACAACCGCGAAGGCCGCTCCTATCTCTACCGGTGGTCGGTCGTCGCGGTGGCGGGGACGCGCCGCAGGCTCCTCGAGAGGGGATCGGCGCGCGTCGCCAACGGTCGCTCGACTCTCGTCCCGCTCGAGATCAGCGGCGGCCGACTAAGCGGGTCGAGCACGGTGGAGATCCGCCTCGAGCGGCCCACACAGTCGATCGACGTCCACCTGGCGGACCGGTAGGGAGCGAAGATGGACGAGGTAGCGAGGCGGGCGACCGTCGACGGGGTGGTCGACGAGGTGCACGGGGCGTCGCGGACGTCCCCTGGCGGAGCCGGAGGCAACGGGCGGGTTCGACCGCTGCGGGTCGCGCTGGTGACGGACGCGATCTACCCCTACCACCGGGGAGGCAAGGAGACGCGCACGCGTCACCTCGCTGCGGGGCTCGCCGAAGCGGGCCTGGACGTCCACGTCTTTACGATGCACTGGTGGGAGGGGTCCCGCGAGCGCGTCGAGGACGGTGTCCACTACCACTCTCTCTGCCGCGTCTACCCGCTCTACGCGGGCGAGAGGCGCTCGGTCCTCGAGGCCGTCGTGTTCGCTCTGGCCTGCTTGCGGCTCGTGACGTTTCGCTGCGACCTCATCGAGGCCGACCACATGCCGCATCTCCAGCTCTTCACGATCCGAGTCGTCGCCTGGCTGCGGCGCGTTCCGCTCGTGTCGACGTGGCACGAGTACTGGGGGCTCGAGTACTGGCGGGAGTACATGGGCTACCCCGGATTCGTCGCAGCGGCGATCGAGCAGGTGACGTTGCGGCTCGCGGATCGGCTCGTGACCCCCTCACCCGAGACCGCCGATCGGCTCGTGGCACAAGGACGATCGCACCGCGACGTCACGGTCGTGCCGAACGGCATCGACCTCGATGCAATCGACGCAGTCGCGCCTGCGGAGCGGGGGGCGGACCTGCTCTACGTCGGTCGGCTGATCGAACATAAGCACGTCGAGCATCTCCTGCTCGCGGTCGCCGCGCTCGCCCGAGCAACCGGCACCGACCCGTCCGCGCCGACGAGTGTGGTCGGACCGACGTGCACGATCGTCGGCGACGGTCCCGAGCGCGCCCGCCTCGAGCGCGACGTCGTCCGGCTCGGCATCGCGGACCGGGTGTGCTTCCTCGGCGTCCTCGAGTCGGAAGCCGAGGTGTTTGCCCTGATGAAGGCGTCGGCGGTGCTCGTCCTGCCGTCGGTCCGGGAGGGTTTCGGCATCGTCGTCGCAGAAGCGCTTGCCTGCGGGTTGCCCGTCGTCACGACGTGCCATCCTGACAACCACGCCCGTGCGCTCGTCGTCGTCGGCTCGACCGGGTGGTTGTGCGAGCCGACGCCCGAGTCGCTCGCAGAGGTGCTCGAGGTGGCCCTCGCGAGTCCGCGGGGTGACACGGCAGCCCGTCGGCAGGCGGCGGAGCGCTACGCGTGGAGCTCGAGCGTGGACGCGTTCCTCGCGCTCTTCGACTCGCTCTGCAACCCTCGGCTCGGGTCCTCCGCTGCATAGCTCCCCCGCCGATCCGGCGCCGCCCGCCGTCTCGGTCGTCGTGTGCAGCTACAACGGTGCACGCACGCTGGGACGGTGTCTCGACGCGCTCGCGACCCAGACGGTTCGTGACGAGCTCGAGGTGGTCGTCGTGGACGACGGCTCGACGGACGGGACCGCGGAGCTCGCCCGGGCCTACGACGTCGTCCTCGTCGTCCACGAGGAGAACCGCGGGATCTCCGCGGCGAGGAACTCCGGCATCTCGGCGTCGCGCGGGGAGGTCGTGGCGTTCACCGACGACGACTGCGCGCCACGCGCGGACTGGGTCGGGAGGCTTCTCGCTCCCTACGCGCGATCCGAGGTCGCTGGCGTCGGGGGAGCGACCTCGGTCGCGCGCGTCGAGACCTGGGTGCACCGCTACCTCGCGATCTACAACCCCCTCGCGCCGCTCGAGGTCGAGCTCGCGACGAGCGCGTCGCTGCTGTTCAGGCTGGCGCTGTACCTGCGCCGGATGTGGTCGGTCCCGACCACGGGAGAGGCCCGAGCTGTGTACAGCTTTCCGGGCGCGAACATGTCGTTTCGTCGGGAGGTCCTCGACCGCGTGGGTGGGTTCGACCCGGAGATGCGCTTCGGCGGCGACGACGAGCACATCTGTCGCTTGGTCCGGGAGCTCGGTCCCCGGTCCGTGCTCTGGTTCGTGCCGGAGGCCGAGGTCCTCCACGACTATGTCGGCACGCTGCGCGACGTGTGGCGGCGCAATTCGGCCTACGGCCGCGGCCACGCCCGCGCCTTTCTCTCCGACCCGTCGAAGCGGTGGCCGATCCTCTTTCCTGCCCCCGCTGTCGCGCTTGGGTCCCTCGCGATGCTCCGATCGGGGAGCGTCGCGCGCCGGGCCGCTGCCGTCGTCGCGCTCTCGCAGGTGCTGTTCCCGCAAGGCCTGCTCGCCGCCGCTCGGGACGGGCGCCCCGCAGACCTCGCGTTCGGCTTCGTGCGCTTCGTCGAGGAGAGCGCCCACGATGCCGGCATCGTCTCGGGCATCGTCGCAGGCGTCCTCTCGGGCCGATCGAGCCGGTGGGCAGTCGCCGGCCGGCGGCGCAGCGCATGACTCGGCACGCGACGTCGTGGCGATCGCGCCTTGCGAACGCCGTGCCGCTCCTCGTCCTGCTCGCGCTGTTCGACCTATGCGTAGTCGGCAGCGGCCTCGTGGTCGCCCGGCTCTACGCAGCTGTCTTCGTGCTCGTCGTTCCCGGCGCGGTGCTGCTCGCGCGCACCTCCCTGCGGCCGAGCGAAGCCGCGATCCGGCTCGCTTGGTCTGTCGGCGCGAGCATGCTCGTCCTCATGCTGCTCGGGCTGGCCTACAGCCTCGTCTTGCCGCATCTCGGCGACCCGCGACCGCTGGCCACCTGGCCCATCGCGCTCGGCGTCGACGCCGTGACGCTCGCTGGGTGCGCGTCGAGCTCCTCGCGCGGGGACCCACTTGCCTACGTGCTCGGTGCCCACGTCCCGCGCCCGGGTGAGATCCTCGTGGCGTCGGGGCTCTGCGCCCTGCCGCTCGCGTCGATGGCGGGGGCCGAGCGGCTCAATGCCGGTCGTGGCGGAGCGCTCGCGGTCGGGGTCCTTGTCGCTGTCCTCGTCGTCTTCGTCGCCTCCGTCATCGCCGCGCCGCGCCTGCCCCGGTGGGTGCTCAGCTCGATGCTCTACTCGACCGCGCTCGCGACGACGTTCGCGTCGGCGATGCGCTCGAGCTACCCGTTCGGGTCCGACATCCAGTCCGAGTACCGGGCCTTCTCGCTCACGCTCGCGGCTGGTGCCTGGCATGTCCCTGTCCACGGCAACGCCTACGACGCGATGCTCAGCATCACAGTCCTGCCGTGCCTCGTCGTGGTGACGAGCCACATCTCGGGCGTCTATCTGTTCAAGGTGATGTACCCGGTCGTCTTCGGTCTGTTCCCCGTCGCCGTCTTCGCCCTCTCGGCACGATGGTTCTCCGAGCGCGCTGCGCTGGTCGGTGCGGTCGTGGTGATCGCTCAGGGCTTCTACGCCGCGGACATCACGGCGATCGTTCGTCAGGACATCGGTCTGGTGTACTTCGCGCTCTTCGTCGTGACGGCCTTCGACGAGCACCTTCCCCGATCCTCGCGCCAGGTCGGCGCTGTCGTCAGCGCGGTGGGCATGGCGATCTCGCACTACTCGACTGCGTACTTCGCCTGTGTCGTGCTCGTCCTCGGCTACGCGACCTACGGGTTGCTCCGCCTCGCGCGACACCGTGCCAGCGTACGCGCCGTGCTCTCCCTGCCGGTCGTCGTGCTCAGCGTCGGCGCCGTGCTCGTCTGGAACGTCGTCATCACCCGATCCGCCGCGAACGTCACGAACCTCGTCACGAGCATCACCAGCAACGGCCTCGACATTCTCCCTGCGAATCACGGGACGTCGCTGATCAGTCGGATCCTCAACGCAGACGTCACGCCGAGCGTGACGCCTGCCACCTTCGTCCGGACGGCCGTGTCGTACTACCAGGTGAACGACCCGTGGATCCACCCGTACCCGAGCTCGCTGACTCGCCACTTTCCCGTCCATGCGGCGTCGGCCGTGAGCGTCGCTCGCCATGCGCCGGCTGGGCTCGTCCACGCGACGAGCACGCTGTCGACGGTGAGCAACGAAGTGTTGCTCTTGCTGTTCGGCGTGGGGATCGTCGCGCTCGCCTGGAAGGAGCGGAGGATCCTCCACGAGAGCAAGGCGGAGCTCGCGGCGCTTGCCCTCGGATGCCTCGTCTTGCTCGCGTTGTTGCGCACGAGCGGGGTCCTCTCCTCGTTCTACAACGCGCCGCGGGGCCAGGTCCAAGGTGCGCTCCTGCTCTCGGTCGGGCTGGCCCTCGTCTGCGACCGCTTGTTTGCGCTCCACCGGTTGGTCGGCCGCGGTGCCACGGTCCTGGCCGGGCTCGGTGTCGGGTTCCTGCTGTTCGCGAACTCCGGGCTCTCGGACTACGTCCTCGTCGGCAACGGGGTCGACACGCTCGCGAACGCGGGCGAGGCCTACCAGCGCTATGACTTCACCGATGCGGACATAGCGTCCGCGTCGTGGCTCGGCTCTGTCCATCGTGACCACCGCGTGGTGTACGCCGACATCTACGGCGGCTTGCAGCTCGCGGAGGTGACGAGTGTCGGGCCGGTCGTTGCGACTGTCCTGCCGCAGGTCCTCGAGCCCGGCGCCTACGTCTTCGCGACGTCGACGAACATCGTCGACCACACGGCTCGGGCCAACGTCGACTCCCAGTACCTCGTCTACCAGTTCCCGACGGCTTTCCTCGACGTCGTGAAGGACGTCGTGTTCTCGACGGCGACGACGCGGGTATACCGGTGACCGGGCCAGGCGTCACGGACGAGATGGGAGGTCCTGTGCGGACTTTTGTGGCACTGAGCGTGTCGATTGTCGTGATCTCGAAGGACGAGCCCGCGCTCGCGGAGACGCTCGACCTGCTCGCGGGACAGGTGGCCGACGTCGTCCCGCGCCTCGTCGGACACGCCGAGGTGGTCGTCGTCGACGGCTCCTCGGGACGCCTCGACGAGATCCGGGTCGCGCGCCCGTGGGTCCGCTGGGTCGACTTCACGCGACCAGATGGCGTGCGGGTGTCCATCCCGCACCAGCGTAACCGCGGGGTGCGCGAGTCGTCCGGCGACGTCGTCGTCTTCACCGACAGCGGGTGCGTGCCCGAGGTCGGTTGGCTCGCGGCGCTGCTTGCGTCGATCGTGTCCGGCGAGGAGCGGATGACGTGTGGCAAGACCGGTGCAACCGGTGCGCTCGATCCGCACCGTCGAGGGCGCGAGGGCCTCGAGGGTCGGCGCTACCTCGACGAGTGCCCGACGATCAACCTAGCGTTCGACCGCTCGGTCTTCGACGAGGTCGGGGAGTTCGACGAGTCGTTCGAGTACGGCTCGGACCTCGACTTCACGTGGCGCGCCGTGCACCGCGGCATTCGCATCCGCTACGTGCCGGAAGCTGTCGTGCGCCACGACTGGGGGAGCCGGCGCCGCCAGATCAAGCGTTCGTTCGTCTACGGAAAGGCACGTGCTCGGCTCTACCGCAAGCACGTCTTCGGCCGCGGTGAGCAGTCGATCGCGAAGCGCCGGCTGACGGCCGACGACGCGGTGCCCGTGCTCTACCCGGCGTACCTGCTCGGTCTGCCGGCGGCGCTGCGGCACCGCTCCTACCTCGCGCTGCTCGCCGTGCCGCTCTGGCGCAACCGGCACGACCATCCGCTGCAGACCCTCGTCGACCACATGGTGCTCGCCGCAGGTGTGCTTGTCGGCACGAAGGAGATCGCGACCGAGGCGCAGGCGGCGCGGTCCGCCCGACGTCGGGAGGCCAGCGGCGCGGGTGCAGCCGATGGCGTGAAGGTGCTGTTCTTCCCGAACGACGTGAACAACCCCTACCAGCGGCTGCTCGAGGACGCGCTCGCGCTCGAGGGCGCGCGGGTCGCCTACCTGCCGGCGACGACGTCCTCGCAGACGGCCAACCTGCTCCTGCTCCCGCTGTCGCTGCTTGCGCGCCGGCTGCGCGGGTTCCGGGTGCTCCACGTCCACTGGGTCTACCTCTTCGCCCCGCCGTGGGCGACGCAGGTGCCCGGCGGGCGACGGCTGATGGAGGCGTGGTTCGTCGCCTGGCTCGTGACCGCCCGTCTCCTCGGCTACCGGATCGTCTGGACGGCTCACAACGTCGTTCCGAACGGCCAGGTCTTCGCGGACGACCGTTCGGCGCGCCGTCGGCTCGTCCGGCGCGCGGACGCGGTCCTCGCACATGGCCCCGCTGTCGTCCCTGCCCTGCGCGAGCTCGGGGCCGGAGCGGTCCACGTGGTCCAGGCAGGTTCCTACGCGGCGCGCTACCCGCAGGAGACGAGCCGGGCAGAGGCGCGCGACCGGCTCGGCATCGGCCCCGAGGAGCGGGTTGCCACCTTCGTCGGGGCGATCGCTGCCTACAAGGGCGTCGATACCCTCCTCGAGGTGGTCCGTGACCTGCCCTGCCGAGAGGCGCCCCGCGTCGTCGTCGCCGGTCGCTGCGGTGAGCCGGCACTCGAGCGCGAGCTCGAGCGGCTGGCCGCGCAGGCCGGCCCCCGTGTCGTCACGCGCTTCACCCGCATCCCCGACGACGAGCTGCAGGTCTACCTCGCATGTGCAGACGTCGCCGTGCTTCCGTACCGGCAGATCACCAACAGCAGCTCGGTGCTGCTCGCGTGCTCCTTCGGACTGCCTGTCCTGATCCCGGCCCTGCCCGCTCTCGCGGACGTCCCCGACGGGGTGGCGATCCGCTACGAGCCGGGTCGTGCCGGGCTCGCAGCCGCCCTTGCCGCGCTGGTGGACTGTCGTGAGAGCGAGCTATCGGAGCGATCCGGCGCGGCGCGCCGCTACGCTGCGTCGCTCAGCTGGGAGCAGGCTGCACGTTCGACGCTCGACGTCTACGCACAGGTGCTCGGCCGGTGACGGGCGAGCTCGCAGGCGTCCGGATCGCCGTCGACGCGCGCTACCTCGGCCGTCCGGGAATGGGCATCCATGCCTACCTCGTGGCGGTCCTCGACGCGCTGTGCGACCACGGGGCGCGTCCGACCCTCCTCGTCGACCAGACGACGCGCCTCGACCCCCGGTACGACGACCTCGAGCAGGTCGTGCTGTGGAGCCCGTCGCGGCGGGCCTTTGAGCAGGCCGCCGTCGCGTGGCACCTGTGGCGACGGCGGGACTACGACGCCTACTTCGCGCCGGCCAACACGGGCGTGCCCCTGCTGTGCGCAAAGAGACGCCGCCGTGTCGTCGTCACGATCCACGATCTCATCCCGCTCCACCTCCCGCGTCGCTACGCCAGGGAACCTCTCGCCTATCTCGGCTACCTCGTCGGCATCGCGACCTCGGTGCTGCGCGCGGACGTCGTCCTCGTCAGCACCGCACACGGCGCACGTGAGATCGGTCGCACGTTCCACCGCCATGCGGTCGTCACGGGCCAACCGCTCCCGCGGATGCTCCGCGTCGCACCCGAGGCCGGCCCGCCGGCCCCGGCGGTCGACCGGAGCGCCGGAACGGGCGAGCCGGTCCGGCCGTGCCGGAGGTACCCGTACGTCCTCTACAACGGCGGAGCGGATGCCCGCAAGAACGTCGACCAGCTCCTGCTCGGCTTCGCGCTGTTCCGCGAGAGCCACCGCGACCACGAGCTCGTCGTGGTCGGCCACGGCTTCGAGCGCTACGAGAAGCTCGTGCGCGACCGTGGCATCGACGGCGTCGTGTTCGCCGGCTACGTCGAGGAGCAGGAGAAGTGGGCGCTCGTGCGCGGCGCGACGGCACTCGTCTACCCGTCGGCGCTCGAGGGCTACGGCTTGCCGATCGTGGAAGGCTTCCTCGGCGGGACTGTCGTCGTCAGCTCCGGCCACGAGGTGCTGCGCGAGGTGGCGGGGGGCGCGGCGGTCGTCCTCGACGCGGTGAGCGCGGAGTCGATCGCCGGAGCCCTCGACAGGATCGCAGCGATGGACGACGCGGAGCGCTCGGCCTGGCGCACGCGAGGGACGGAGCAGCTCGCCCGGCTCCTCGACCGGTGGCGAGAGGACCTGCTCGTGGCTGCGTTCGCGCCGGTGGTCGACCCCGCGCGGCCCGAGGCCGGCCCGGGGCCGGACGGGCGGGAGACGACGTGAGTGCTGTCGGGGTGGTGGAGTCGGGGCCGCCGGTGGCACGGCGCGTGTCGTTCGTGGTCATCGCCTACAACGAGGAGGGCGGCATCGTCGCATGCCTCGACGCCATCGCGGCCCTCGACGGTCTCGGCGACCACGAGGTCGTCGTCGTCGACGACGGCTCGACGGACCGGACGGC